>ENA-UOTX01000714-UOTX01000714.1-compost-metagenome-genome-assembly--contig:-NODE-714-length-32359-cov-24.600861_pt1 | contig 32359 bp, 26 predicted proteins | sample MGYA00238143_ERZ746982 | MGnify/ENA primary metagenome ERZ746982 (study PRJEB28758, sample SAMN06268862) | compost metagenome | isolation source: single cell | place: USA: California, Emeryville, Joint... | reverse complement strand
CTACCAGATTTGAATAAGTTTTTTGCTAATAAAATGAAATAAATGTGAGGAGGGTGAAGTTGAGTGAAAGGCAAGATCAGGTGGAATGGCAGTTCACAGACAAAGCAACAAGCGAGCTCATTTACTTCTGATCAAATCGATTTTACACAGCGATGAAAGATTCTCTCATTGTACTAAAGAAGTATTGCTAAGAAATTTCCTCTCCTACAATTTCGTTGTCACAATTCTTTTTTGAGTGTTAGTGCGTATTTTACTGTTAATCTCATATCAAGCATCATATGAAGATTCACTGAAAGATATGAAAATATTAAGTATCAAAGATGAGCTTAGAGCTATATTGCTCCTTATATGAAAATATTATTTCTCTGTGATAATTGCGCTCGTTCTTTTCGAGACTTCTCCTTATCAATCTATGTTCCGGAGTTCATCTGGCAATTTGGACTCAATTCTTTGAAATAGGGACTTTAACGTCCCATTTTGGACTAAGTAAAGGATTATGGCAAAATTTTCTTTTGCAGTAACATCATCTCTCCATAATTTCGTTCTTAGCGTCATAACTTTGTCACTGAACTCTTTTGAAACAGCTAAGGTAGGATCGTTGAAGAGGCAGATATCAAACTTCGAGATATTTGGACAGATAGCAGAAAGGTTTTTGTTTGAGAACGGTTGATCTTCAAGCCTTGATATAGCATTATAATAAATTCTTTGATAGTAAATTGATTCTTTGCTGATTAAACTATTAAGCCTTGTGAATGTATCTTTGGAAACAATCATTTCAATATCCTCGCTTTCTAGTAGATCAATTGTAGCTTTCCGAAACTTTTCTGGAAATTTGAACGAAGTTGCTAAATTAGTAAGAAACTCGGTCAAGGTGGTAGCCTTCGGATAGATGCGACATTGTCCAAGTAAAATTGTGGACTTACCCGAAATAAACATTCTAATAATTTCTTTTGTTGAGCTTATGTCCGTAATATTTCCCAATAACATCTCAAGCCTGGAAAGAGTTGAATAAGTCCAGTCGCAGCTCAATTTGTAAGATTTGATAAGGTGGTGGTAAAAAGAATCAATGTAAGCAGTGTTTCTTTTTTGATCGATACCCTTGTCGGCCCACTCTAACTCGAGGGTCAAATTTTTCTGAGGCGGAATTCCTTTTCTTATGACTATATTCTTTAATTCATCGCTCGATTCTTTATGATGATATATCCTTGAATACGCTGAAAACTTGATAATTTTACATTTTTTGCCATAGTACTTCTCAACATCTTTGACAATGTTCACTTTTGATGATGATTCTATGCCTCCTGTTCTGATTTCATCATTATCGTCATTTCCATTAAATCGAGAAGGATTTTGAGATTGAGGTATAAAGCTCCCAGAAAATTTCTTGATTTCATGAAAAAGCGGTTCGTCATCAAATTCAAACTTGCTGATAACAATCGCCATTTGATGTAGTTTCCCTGTTTCAAGAGTATCGTTTGAAAGGATAGTTACCATTTTTTGAAAGAATTCCTTTTCGTATGCATGTATAAAAGCTGTTTCAGCACTTGTCACCCAAAATATTAAATCACATGCTGTGATATACTCCAGAGTCATCTTGTCAAATTTTTTATTTTGATCTTTAGCGTCTGAGACGCCTGGTAAGTCCAACAGATCAAATTCTTTCCCGTCATCAGATCTCAATGAGCATTTGAAATATCTCTTTCGTTTCATTGGATTACTCACTGCAGGGAATTTAAATATATTTTCATAGCCCACGAGGGATGGCTCCAAGGTTGTTCTAGTTTCTCCCGAGTCCAAATACCTCCTTCCAGCAAGTGAATTAATAAACGTTGATTTTCCAGCAGAAGGGAGACCGACAACACCAATGAGGAATCTATTTGAAGGCTGCACCATTGATGAAAACTGAGAATAATTTATTGTATGCTAAAAGAAATTTTGCTGTGCCATTTATAGACAAACAAAACTGAACAGTTTCGACAACTCTACTAATCTTACTGTTTCAGTTCGTCAATCAGTCCTTTCCTAAATCATGAAATGAAATGTAATGTCACTCTTCCGTAGAATACAGCTTAATAAGATCGCTTTCGAACTAACATATGTTGAACAACGATATCAGAGGCCTGTAGACACACACACAACTATCCAGCGGAGTGATCTAATCCATTGAGTCAAGCTCTAGTAAAATTGATCAGCAATACTGAAAAACGAGATTGTATTCGTTGGGATAAATTTCGAATTTCGAATTAATCAAATATCTAGTTCACTGACAAGGTAAGTAAGTAACCTACTATCACTCTGTAATTTCTACCAGTTCGTGATTTCTTATAAGCAGTGGATCGAAATTATGATTATGGTTTACCTGAACTTGCAGTTCTTTCAGTATACGTGATTTTCAAACTTCAGTAACTCCGCTATTGGAAAAATTCAACTTTTCTTCAGCAAACAACCTTGGAGAGGCAGCCTGCTTTGTTCCCTAATGAAGGCAAAAGAGGTAAAACAAAATTCAGATTTCGCCAGACCACGTTTGTGTTCTCACTTTATTGATATCAGCATGAGACCATGAGAATTACCGCTAGCATAACATATCAAGAAAAAATCTTCTCCATTGAAGCTCTTGTGGTTAGTTTTAATGCCATATCTCTTATCATTAGAATGAAGAGAAGATTCTTTTATAAAAGTAAAAAAACTCAATGTTCCAATCTAAAAATTCACTTCACTCTCCTTCATTTGAAGAACTGCTCACTATTCAACTTATTCCTTCCTTTAACCAAATTTACTGGCCTTTTGAAAGTCCAATGAAAAGTTTTTGGCTGCTTACTCCGAAAGAAAAAATTTAAGTCATATATAATCATGACCGAGCAGAACTGGTTTTGACATAAGAGTTGATATAACTGAGTTATTATAGAGAAAGTAGATGTTTGCACATTAACTTCATATAACTAACTCAGAAACAGGCATTATTCGACTCATACGCCACATATCTTCTCCATCCTTGTTTCTTCTTCATCTCTTTTTTCATTTTCACTTGCTGATAATACCTTTTGATCTCCTCAGCTGTTGGTCTCTTGCTCACCATTTCGCTATCAATAACTATAACGCACAATGGAGTTATTACCCAAACACTCAACAAATTTACTCAACGAATCTCTAAGAACGTCACCACTATCTGTTCCACGTGTACTAGCTCCAGTTACCTTGCCATAAAAATCTGGTACTCGAGAGCAGGTCCCGATATTTCCCTCCGAAGTAATCGAAAAACTCTCTGTCGTTTTTACATCGTTTATGTTGAACGCATCGACATCTTCGGCGAATTTATCATACATCAGCACGTGCTAGAAGAGTATGGTCAACGAACAGAAAGAAAAATTGCTGTTTTACAACAAAATGCTGAGGGTTGTACCAAGTATTTTGAATTTTGCTGGCATAACGCTTGTCCGCTAGTAAAGGTATTAGTAATATGACCCTATTGGGTGTGTTTTTATACATAGTTCCGAAAGACCAGTCCTTTTGGGTTTAGTAAATTCAGATTTTTCTTTTAGTTTTTCAGTTGAGAGTTTGTTAAACAAGGTTGGGTCATTGATGATCAGCTGTGGGCTTGAGTGAGGCTGATACTCCAGGGTTTCGTCGTAAAAATGCTTTCTGATGGGTTCAGCCATCAGTGGGAATCGGAGAAGGCCTGTGTACACGCCTTCTCTGACTGCCTTTGCCGCTGTGATCATCATTTTGTTAGAGATCCAAAAAAGTTTTATATTTATTAAACGAAAAAAGGTTTTTTCATGGATAAATTCAAACATAGCACTTTACATCAGAAAAGTGGCTCAGGTTTTAGTATTACGTATAATTCCTCGTTATCTCTGTAGATCCAATCATCTATCTGACTATGATGAGGAAATCGCCTTGAGTATAAATTAGTCTTAGGACTATCAAGACCGTAATTCAAATATTTGTATCGATTATTCATGTAAAGCATATTATCCTAATTAGCGTTCGTTTTTTTACGCATATGAAAAGATGAAATGTAACATAACTGCTGAGCATGGATGAATGGGATAAACCTCTGAGCAGCTTTTATAATAAAATTTCATGATTCGACTCTTGAATTTAAAACGAATAAAAAAAAAAATATCTTTTGGTTTGTATTAGACTAGGTCTAAAAGCTTCGAAATTATTCTATGTTTCTTTGTCAAAACATTAAACCAAGTCAGTTCCTCCAGTTTCAGCTTTCAGTAACGCCATTGCCCTCTAAAACGTTTTTGCAGAGAGTTATTTTTTTGCGTTAATTGATAAGGTCAGTTTACCTGTTTTTTAGCAGAATCCCGCTTAAGAAGCGTGGTTTTTCTGGATCTATTGAAGACGATTTTCTTGATTGGTTCTGCTTCGACTCTCTGGTGTTTTGAGAAATAGAGGAAGATATTCTCAAGCGTCGTATGATAGATCGAAAAATCTGTGATAATGTGTTCTCGCTTCATCATCTCCAACCTCTCGAACGCTCTGCTGAACACAAAATCTTCAGTTGGAACCTAAAAGTGTATTGAATTTAGCAATCCAATTAGTCTACAAATTTACCTGATAAGTTTCGTAAACCTCGCTTCCCTCATCAGACAGGAACTGCGCTTTGTCACTGATCTCCTTAACTATCAACTCTTCCATATCTCCATCGAAATCTGGAGATCGGCTCAGTGTAATTTTATATCCTTGTCCATACTTATTCTTCAGATAAGGTGTGTTACCAATACACACGAACCGGCCATTAATCATGATACCTAAGTAGAAAAGTTACCATTTGACTCAAATTCCTAAATTTTACCTATCTTTCCACACAGCGATTCAGCTTCTGGCATCGAGTGAGTTGTGAGGACAATCGAAGAGTTCCTCATCGCCATCGTTTGCTTTATCGTGTTCCAGAGGTAGAATCTCGCCAATGGATCAAGCCCTGTGGACGGCTCATCCATAAACTGCAGGCTTGGAGCTCCGATCGATGCCATCGCAACGCAGAGTCTACGCTTGTTGCCTCCACTAAGCTGGTACGTGCGTTTATTTTGATGTGGTCTCACATGTAAAATATCAAGGAAATAATCGATGTTCTCTTGCAAGTCCTTGCCAGAGAGGCCTTTTATCATTCCAAAGACCTGTATATGCTCTTTCACTGTCAGCAACTCCCAGAGCGGATCGAACTGAGGGCAGATACCGCAGTCTTTATAGATATCATACTTGTTCGTATCGTCAATAGAGCGTCCGTTCAGTTCTATCCGACCGCCAGAACGACTTATCAATTGTGTAATCATATTGAAAGTCGTTGATTTTCCAGCGCCGTTAGGCCCTAAGAGCCCAAAGATCTGCCCTTTCTCGACGCCGAAGGAAATATTGTCGACGGCAACAGTGCCGTTCTCGTAGACTTTCCTTAGATCACGAACTTTGATAGGGTCCTTGTTATCGGGGCTAAGTAGTCTTTTCAGGTCCATTTCAATATCTTCAGTAAAAGGTCCGAGCTCGTCAGCCTGAGGGTTCTCGGTGACTTCGCCCTCTTTGATTTTCACGTTGAAATGCATGTTTTCGATCACGATAGTGACAACCATGTAGGCGATGGCCTGGCCTACGAGGATCGCCACGTAAATCCAAGCGTTTTGGATCAGCACCGAGCCGAACCAACCACCTTGAGCAGATGGATTCAATGCGAAGAGTCCTTGCTGATACGCGAGACAAGGTCCAATGAGGAAACCGACGATCTGGACTGTTGTAGAAGCCGTTGTATACTCATAGTGGGTAAGCGTGGCTTGGAGGATGAAAGGAAGAAGATAAAGGACTTGAGTTGAGAGGAAATTAGATTATGATGAGCTAGTAGATTAAAGTTACATAATAGTGCGATAACGGGATAGGTGGAGGTAGCTTCAATGCTGGAGTTGTACATGAATCCCCAGAAATAAGCGACGGTGACTGTCGCGCAAACGAATGATAGTGTTAACAGGATGAAATTAGGCAGATTGTCTGTTGCGTAATCAAAGTTTCTTGAAGTAGTAGAAAATAGACCGTTAGATGAAAAAGAGCTTTGTGAAAAAATTACTGGGTGTAGACTAGCATTATCAGGAATAGCAGGAAGCATAAGATGACCATAAAATCGAAAAGGAACGTTCCGAGCCAGTAAGCTGAATTCTTGCATCCCATGACCCTCATTGCGTATCTTTTCAATGAATAAATACATTATAAACTGGAATAATGCTACTTTGTTTTCTTTTCACGGTCATAGACTGATCCACCACAGTAAATGGAAGTATTGGCGGTAAAGCCGACGCATAAGAAGGCTGAAAAGCTGCCCAGTTGCTGACTCTTGTCTGGGATGGCTTTAGGAATAATAACCGAAGTCATGATAAAAGCCAAGGGCTGGATGATTGAGAAATATCCTTGTGGACTTCTAATCGTCGTGAGGTAACGTTTTATGAAGCAGGCTTTGAGCTGAGACCAATAATTGTAATTAGCTTTCTTGTTGATGCTTGGAGGGACCGAATCAATTTCTATCGATTCTACTTGTAGCTTTTTCTCTTCTTCAATGGTGATGTTTAAGAAGGCATCTTCTAAGCTGTTCATCTCCAGATTTAACTTTTTAAAGGAAAGAAAGCATGGTCATAAGTTGAAGAGATAATTGTAAAATTTACCTGTAATCCTTCGATCTTTTCAAGTTCTTGGAAGAGCTCAGGGAATTTTGGTTGTTCGGAGAAAGGTAAACAGAATTTTAAGACATCTGTGGAGGTTTGACTGACGACAGTTGCCAAAGGTATCTTTGACTGAACGATTTCTGTGATCCGAGGCTTGTTTTCTTGGAACACATTTGCAAACTCATGGCCAAATCTACGAGAATTATTTTTACAATGAGAATTAAACCTTTAAAAAATGTTTTGGGTTACTTAGGACTGATAAAGATATGATATCCAACACCGAAGTTTCTTTTGATGAAGTTTGGTGACCCAACTGCGAAAAGAGCCCCCTTTGACATGACACCGATTCTATCAGCGAGTTCATCGGCTTCTTCAAGGTAGTGGGTTGTAAGAACGATGGTCTTTCCTTGCTGCTTGAGGTCTTTGATGATGCTCCAGATCACTCTTCGTGAAGCTGGATCCATCGCGGAAGTCGGCTCATCGAAGTAGAGAATTTGAGTTCCTCCCATCAACGCCATCGCAAGGCTCAGCTTTCGACGGTTACCTCCACTAAGCATGCTTGCCAATTTTGCTCTATCTTGGAAAAGGCCAACCTACATGTGGTGAGTCAGGCAATTAAGACCAATCCCAAAAAATATTAAATTACTCTTTGAAGCTGTGTATGAACTTCCTCGTCGACATTTTCTTTTGGAATACATCGAATATCCGCTATCATTCGAAGATTCTCCTCACAAGTCATGAATGGGAAGCAGAGGTCAGTTTGGGCACAAACGCCGATCTTATCTTTAATCTCGTCGAAGTGAGAGCGGAATTCTTTTCCAAAGTCTAGTTATAGTGATGGAAAAAAATTTATTTCTATTCGTCCGTTAGAATAATAGCTTACATTGAATAGTTCCAGCGTTAGGCTTAGTGAATCCAGTCAACAAGTTAAGAGTCGTAGTTTTGCCTGCGCCATTATGTCCAAGTAAACTTTATGAAAAAATGTTATCACAAAAGAGGTAAAACAATATATTCTTTACCAAAATATCTGTTTCTCATACATAGAGAAACTGACTCCCTTGATAACTTCAATATCACCAAATGATTTCTTGAGATCTGCCACCTGAACGGTCCTGGCGACTCCTGTAGTGTTAGCGAAAGCCTCATGATGAGTCGCAGAGCTCGTGTCTTCTGGTCCCAGATTTACGTCTCCCTCTATGATCAAAGAATCGTCGAAAAGAGTATTGCCGCTGTTGTTTCTTGGAGCCCTTCGGCAGCATTTCGACCAATATTTGCGTGTGTACTCGCTGTCAAGCCCATAAAGCTAGAAAAAGCATGATTGAGATACAGCTCTTATGAAGTATTTTAATATTTACCGTGTCGCAGAGGAAGAAGATGAAGAAGTAGAGCAGCGAGTCGGCTACTAACATAATCAAACCGCTGTAGATACCAAAATATTCTGGGACAGTGCCAAGAGTGCTCATAGTGACGGCCGCAGGTGGTAACAGTGCACAGACATACTTGATAGCGCTATTGCAAGCAAGTGTGTTTAGATTTATTATGAGAAATCATAGTTACTAGCCTTCGAAGTAAACTCCCAGGAAATAGAAGAATCCCATAAGACTGTACACCGTGCCGACAATATCACTTCCAATAAAAGGATCTTCAAAGAATACACTCAACGCCATCGCAGCGAACGTAATCGCCATGCCATTCAACATGAGGTTAACAAACACTATCGGCAAATGCTAAACGAAAAAAATTATTAAATTCCACAACAAAGAGTTTACATCCAGTGGCAGTTGGGCATTGCTGCTTGCATAGAATCCCATTGTCACAATAAATGAAATCTGAGGGGAAACGCCATGACGAGGAATTAAAATGTTGAGGTTACAATTGCAACACGGACTCCACCAGATACGAGATATGCAGCGTAATAGCTCATGCGACTGAGTCCATTGATCTTGTAAAGGAAGAATGATAAGTTGCCAAGTTGAAAAAAAGCGAGTTGTTGCACCTTGAAGTATTCTCTGTGTTTATTCTTCTTATCGGTCACGACATCAACGAATATTTGCCGCACGTAGCCGCTGTAGGCCCATGGGAGGTAAATAGCAAGTAGATCGGAACCTCCTTGAATGCTCGCTGGTAAGATTTGCAGGGAAGTTAAGAGAAATCTTTTGGATAATGTAAATGCTTACGGAGAAAAACGACAGTAATAGCGATGATGATAGGGAAGAGGAACTGTTCAAGCGGCTCTGAAAGGTTGCGCAAATACTTGTGCTTTAGTACTGTTAAGATAGCTCCTGTTTGACGAAAGAACGACATCTATAGAGAGCTGGTGGTACTTAAAAACTGATTGAATAAAAGCTATCGGCTAAGTGATTTTAGGAACTGCTTGACCGTTTTGGTGTGAGCCGTTGTAGCACGAATAGCCAACTGAAAATTTTGAAGGAAGTCATAGATGGCAATGAAGATTTAGGGATCCATTAGGTAACGCTGAGGGATTAGGTTCTGCAAGTGACGGGATTTCTTAAATTCCATTGAAGGAGGATTTGTTCGTTTCTAAATTTGAACCCTAAATAACAGCTAGTAATTTGATTCAATTCTTCGTAACAAACCTCGAGACCTCCTTTGGCTTGCACTATTTAAAATGAAGAAGTGTCTTTCGTTAATTGAAATTCTTATGTAATATGATCTAGTGTTGGGCTAACTTCGGAAACTCATTTTCCTGGACTAACTCTAATTTTCTGAATTTCTTTTTTCTATATTTGAAAATTTGATAGACTTTCTCTATCTCCAAAGACTGAATCCATTCATGCAATCTTCTGAATTTGTTGACATCTAATGATCTGAATCATAATTCTGCTTAATAGGTCTCGAAATATCGATTTCAGTAAAAATGATTTATTTATTTTTCACAGTGGCACTATGATATCATCCACAGAGTATGAAAACTTTTACAGCCATTTCACCATATATGGACCCTCAAGCTCGTAGCCTAACTTTCTATAATAATGTCTTGTGCCAACACCAGCAATAACAGCCATTTTATTCGATCCGTGCTCTTCTCTCGCTATTCTCTCAGCTTCCTCCATAAGCATCGTTCCGAATCCCTAAAAGCAAAAACCATTATTTCATCACTCATTCCAAATCAGTCTGTTACTTGATGTTGGAACTTCGTTGGGTCTCTACTGTGAATGGGTACGACAGACCCATAAACATGCAGCTCTCTAACCATCGAACATCTCACGTTTCTAATCCAGGGTATTAGTGAACTCTTTTTCGAAACCAATTGATTACTCTCCCACGAGCTCCGGTCTGAATGTGCTGTCTGCGCACTTTCTCAGTCTCAAGAGTCCAACGAGAATATCCTTAACAAAAATAACAATGCAAATTAGTATCCCTCTCGTACAAGAGTCATTTCATACCTGCTTAGGATCTTCATATGAAATGAATGTCTCCCATCCTTCATTTGCATAGTAATCTCTACGGATCAGCTCGATTTGTTCAGGCTTGATTTTATGATGCACTTCCTTTATACCGACCTCTCTCGTTCTGACATCACGGCAAGGGATATTCATATCTTCCATCTTAGCAAGCGCGAGCTCTCTGAGATTTCCATTATCTAATATTTACATCAAGTGTTACGATTCAGCCCACTCCACTCGAAAAATATTAATTACCAACTCCAGAAGTAACCAAAGGCATTGGAATATCTCTCTGAATACGATATACTCTGACCCATGGAGGCACAAGCGCGAGGATACGAGCAATGATCTCAACTAAAGCATCTGGGTGGTAGTTCTTATATTTTCCTGACTTCCAAAGCTCATAAAGCCCAGTTCCTCTAATAACCAGAGTTGGGTAGATTTTCAGCCCGTCTGCTCTGAAATCTGGGTTTTCAAAGAACTCTTTGAAACTTTCAAGGTCTCTTTCAACGCCCATATTTGGTAGATCTGGCATCAAGTGTGTCACGACTTTAAAACCGCAATCCTTGGCTAGTTTGAAACAACGCTTCACGGCTTCAACGGTATGTCCTCTGTTTGTGTCTCTAGCAACTAATTTTGCCAATTAGTAAATCATCTCAAGCAAATTATAAAATTACTATCTTCGTAGATGCTCTGAACGCCGACCTCGAGACGTGTGCAACCATATACTAACATATCACCTAAAAAAAAATTTTTTAATATCCTAACAACACAAGTTTTTATTACTGAGATGTGGTTTGAGGCAATAGTCCGGACGGGTTTCGATCGTGATACCAATGCATTTCGTCTTACTTTGCTCTGAATATTTCACTGCTTCTTTCACATTGTTAGACGCATGTCCTGAAAGCGCGTCGTGGAGATTTCTAATGAAATAATCTCTGTAGTCCTCATCCAGCGACATGAAAGTTCCACCCATAATAATAAACTCGACTTTATCGACATCATGTCCCAGTTTCTTAAGCTGCTCCATTCTATCTCTTGTCTGAATGTATGGGTTGTAACGAGCTCGAATGGCTCTCATACTCGTAGGCTCATAGCCTGTGTAACTTTGGGTAGAGTATTCGAAATCTGAATCTGGACCCTAAAAAATTCGTAAACAAATGCAAAATTTCATAGGATTTACTCCTGGGCAATAGACGCAGATATTTCCTGTCGTGGCGATATGCGGGCAACGATGTGGCTTGCTCATAACGGCGACAACAGCAATACCACTTGCTGTTCTTACGGGTTTCGTTTTCAGCATAGGTGTGAGCTTCTGCTTGTAGTTTTCTGGGACTGCAGCGAGAATGTCGAGCACTTTAGGTACTCTTGAAAGCCTATTCTTCGCAGCGAATTCTTTTCTAAGCTGTTAGTTTCAATGAAGGTGAGGAATTCTGCAGAAATGAGTCGCTACTTGAGTCATGTTGATTGGTTCGCCTTTGTTATAGAGTCTAATGCATTCGTTTGCGATTTCAGTCAGAGCTATGAGAACTTTCTGAGGGTCGTCCTTTTGACTGCCCTTCTTAGGTTGTGCAGGACCTGACATAATTGTTCTTTTAAATCCTTATTTATTTAATCAATTAAGCAATTCTGCATTCGCTAAATTGACCTGGCATTAGCCAATCAAAACGTGAGTTTTGGTTGGCTAATGCCAGGTCAATTTCACACATTACAACCCAGACATTGATACTATGACAATTCATATTCACTGGTATCCACTCTAAAATATTTCGTTTCATGGCCCTTGGTGGCAATTGCATCTAACTTCTCTCAGATCCTCCTAATTTCTTAATAAAACAACCATTTTCAATTTTCTCAGCGAAGTTTCTAATCACATTTGACATGAATTGCCTGTTCATTGTTATGAAAGCCAACCATATGTAGCTCATTCAATACATACAGTTACAGCTAACAAGTACCTCTTTTGCCCTGTTTAGGCATGCTTTTTCTTAAACAACTCTTTGTAAGCAACGAACACTCCAGCTCCCAGCAGACCTAGCTTCACATGACGAACCTTCACTTTCTCCAGCAGCTTAAGCATCTTGATCTGGTTGTACTTTTCATTCGAAATTGGAGGCAGCAATTTTTTCGTGAGCAACAAATCCCCAGTCTCTTGCACGGTCCTTGCATAAGAGAAAGTCTTAAATCCGTGCTGTCCGTTCAGCTTATAATACGAGTAATCTCCATTCGATCCGGTTGCCAAGAAGAGGTTGTGGTACTGGGTGGCAGCGTCATTTAAATAGACGTTTGAGTTTTTATAAAGCCCAATGATATTTGTTCCTCGCTCTGGTTTCGAAGTAAAATAGTAAATGTTATTGATCTCGTTTTTCCTCTCATATTCTACGTTGTTGATATCCTCTAAGCTGGAGAAAGCCACTACGGGCATAATTGGCCCTCTGATGATCGAAGTTCTCAACTTGCTCTCCTTCTTCGCGTTGCTAATAATGGCAGGTCCAATCAAACGGTTCGTTTCGTCAATCAGTTTTGTGGATTCCCAAAGTCCGCCGCTTTGCTCGTTTAGCAGTGTTTTCAAGAGTTTAAACTGGTCGTCGTCGAAAATTCTGCTGAAATCTTTGCTTTTAAAGGGGTTCTCTCCGTAAGCGCTATTCAGCCAAATTCGGAGCTTGAAGATGAAATCCTGGTAGATATGCTCAGAAACATAGACCACGTCTGGAGCGAATGGAGTCTGGCCAGCGTTGGTGAACTTCGCGTAAACGAGCTGAGGGATCACGCTGTTAAGGTCTACAGTCTCATCGATAATTGCGATATTCACGCCAGTTACATCAGTAGCGAATGGAATGTATCGATCACCAGCCAATCTCGCGACCTTTTTGCAGTATTCGAGCTCAGCGGAGCAGTAAACGAAATTGAATTTCTGCTTTAATAGTTCCTCCACACCGATCTCAGTCTCAATGACTGAATGTTTCTTTGGATCCAAATGCTTTTTGAACGCTGCTGTCAAGATCTGCGTCAGTTTCCCGACTCTTGGAGTTGGATACAGCACCGGGTAATTTCCGGACGCAATCGCGCTGATCGTAGGCTTCAACAAGCTAATCAATGGGTTTTGCCAGCTGCCGATGATAAGCACGATTCCATAAGGTTCACGAAGGCTGTATACTGATGCGTTTTTGAAGGTCAATGGCGCGTCGTGTTTCTCCTGGACCCAGCTGTTCATATTTGCGATGGTATAATCGAGCTCGTCAATGATAACGTTAAAGTCGTTCGCAATTGACGTCTCATGAGATCGACCGTACACCTCCTCGAAGTAATTGAGGATATCTGTCTTTGATTCAAGGAGACTGCGTTTGAGGTTATTGAGTTCCTGCTTGCGCCAATCGTCAGGGATGTGGACTTTGCCAAACAAAACCTTCTCAAAGAGCGTGAACTTATCGTAAAGAAACTCGATGGGGGTATCAGCAGTGTTGGGGGTTTTAGGAATGTGGGGCTTAGAGAGGCGTTGGTTGAGTATAAAATTCTGCCTCATGGAAGCGATTTTGCCGGCGAGTTCTTCTGCGTATTGGCTTTCCGCTGCAGCGTCTATCAAAATTTCAGATGGAGTTTCGTGAGCGAGGTGGCGGGCGCCGAGCATTGCTTCAAGGTTCGATTTCTGATTCTCTTCGTCCGCTTTGTGAGAGGGAGTTTTGGGAGCCTTGGTTAGATCCGACATGGTCTTTCTTAATACTTTAAATCCGAATTTTTGATTATTGTTAATTGAAAGGAATTCGAAGTATAACTTCTTATGGCATATCTTCCTCGAAAGCTTTGGAAAATACTTGAATTAACCAATAATCTGAGGTAATTGATGGTTTTGTTCTGAAAAAGCAATTATTTTGGGTGGGAAGAAATGAGAGGAATTCTGTGTATTATACGTGGCATATATATATAATTGTTTTGGTTAAGCTTATTAAATAATTTCGAGCAAATCCAAATCTAAAGTAAGATCTTAAATCTTCAATGGAATACGAAATATACTTCTTCCTCAACACCATTGGAGTCCTCGTGACTATTTCTATCGTTCTTTATCACTTCATCAGTAAGGAATTTATCGAATTGGAAGAGGTTTAACCTGGTTTATAGGAGTAAAGGATGACGTAAAAGCCCAGTAAAAGAAGATAGACATCGCATGGATTCCCTGAGCACTTGCGTGGAAGCGGTATAGGATTTTTATGTATTGGATTGCTTGTGCTGTAGCTTGATTCATTTTATCATTGAAAAAATTCACCTTTTTGTAAAATTGTCTTGTATGGTCGTAAATCTTGACATATAAGAGGATTCAAAAAGAAAGTTACTTATTTTTCCTTGAGTAATTCGAAATCTAAGTGAGAAATAGATATGTTCTTGAGTATCAGACTATTATTTAATCACATTATAGAAAGATAAGTCAGGGAGTCTCATGCGTATTACAGATCTCGATTTCAAGGTAGTCAAGTCTAGATGCTTTGCTTAAAGCACAGTTGCTTTCTATTGCACTAAAATTCACAATTGTTTCGAAATGGAATCTACAAAGGGAAATTTTTACTGCCATACTTATAATTGACTCCATGGTTATTTATGTAATATTTTCTTCTTTCGAGATACGAGTCTTCACGAGTTGTTCTTCTGATACCATGAAATATTTTATGAAGGATTGTATCCCATTCAAACCAATTAATATTCGAATGATTTATTTGCCCAGCGTATGCATAATACTAGGAATTACTCATCTGTCTTACTGTTTTGCCGAGTAAAACTTTTTATCTAATTAGGAAAACAACATTGCTTTATTCTACTCAGTTAAACTGAGTTCAGAAAGTTGTCAGAGCTAGAGTACCGTTTTCAAGATAACGAGTCATATCCACCGTCGTGTTCATTCAAAAATCAAAAATCAGGATTTTTAAATCTCATCGAGCTATTCAGACAATTAAATCACACATATTTTACTTTCTTATATATATCATCTCGCTTATTCACATTGAGATAGATCCTCACTAGCACCATAAATTCGGAGAAGGAGATCTCTCAGCATTAAATAACCCGAAACTTTTCGGAAAAAAAACCAAGATCATCAGCAGCAAGGTCTCGATTTATCTGTGTCTGGCTCATTATCTATTACTGACTGATTTTTTTGAAGCGTCGACCCTTTGGGGATTTTCGCACGGGAAACGGTAAGGCTCTCAATATTCAAATCCAGTTCCTCAATAATATTCGTAAAAAGCTCATCGATGCCAATGTTCTCCTTTGCACTCGTAAGCTTTAAAAAAGCTGGGATTGACCTTGCAAATTCCGTTGCTTCAGCTTGGCTGACCTCCTCTTTTTCGTTTAAATCAATTTTATTGCCGACAATTGCGACTACAATGTCTTTTGGACCTTTGCTCTTCACTTCTTCGTACCACTCTTTCAATTGATTAAATGAGTCCTTTGAGGTTATATCATATATCAAGAGAATCACTTGAGCGTCACGGTAATACATTACAGCTAGAGGCGCGTATTTTTCCTGTCCTGCAGTGTCCCAAATCTGAAACCTGTAAGTTTTGTTTTGATATGTCACTCTTTTGCTCAGGAAACCCGCTCCCATTGAGGAAGGTTCGTTTTCGTGGAAGTCTTGATTGACATAGCGCTTCAAAATACTGCTTTTGCCGACTCCGATAGCCCCTAAGAGGACGACTTTTATGAGCGCTTCCTTGTTCTGCATAGGAATATTAAATTAATTTTAGTTGAATAGAGATCAACTGCCTTCCTTGAAAAATGTGGGGTTTTTATTTTCAGAGTTTATTTATGCAATGCGGAAGTGCTTCGAATCTCTGTACAGATGAAATGCTGAGTTTAGAGAATTAATTGAAATTAGGAATGAAAAAAGCGAAAAAATATTTTAAGTTAGGAATGCTTAAAACGTGTATGATTTCAGAAATTTTAAGGAATTAATCAGTCTGCATTGATGACTTAAATTGAGAATTCAAGTGGAAGAAGGTGTTAATTCCTATGTATTCATAGAATACGACCGATAAATTTGTTGAAATGGATAGATAGTTCACATGAGAAGTAATAAATAGAAACCTAAGGACATAAGCTAGACAGAGGAGTTAAAAAAAAAATAAATCAATCAAATCTTTGGAAAGCTGAGATATTGAACTATTTAGATCATAGCAGTAATTACCTGACCTTTTCTGCATTTCTTTAAAACAATAGGAGCTTGGAATTTACGATTCGATCAAAGATCTGCTATAGATTTGAGATCGAAACTAATCTTTAATAATTTTTTTTTGTAAAAATAAATTCTATTAATTAAGCAGAAAAAACTCTTTGGTTGACTTTCTGCTATTCTTGGATGTAAATGTGTATAGGTATCTATAGGTCTGAAAGAATTAGCACTTCAATTAAGATTTGTTTCACGGTAAATTGTTGATAAGTGTGCTGGTACAATGAATGACTTTAATAATATCTTCCTTTCATTATATTCAGCTATTTGTCTATTTGGTGTAAAGGTCAAATTTGAATTGCTTCAAGTATGATTAAGGGATTAGTATTCATGGGTTGAAACACCATCTCACCTTATCACAATTGAATCATTCCAATTCATAAAGTTTTTTTATGTTGTGATGCTAACGATGTCAGAGATAACATTTGAATTTAGTTTTCTACTATCACCAATAATGAGTTTTAAAGCTCTAGAGTAGTATTAAAAATATTTTCATCACAAAATGGAGATTATATATATACTTAGCTAATGCATTTTAGAAGCGCAACAAAGACTTTCGGTAGGATAGTGTAGTGTTTTTTTACTGTTAAACTCCAACAGGTCAAATTTCAATTGTCTTCTATAATTACTAAATATAAGTAGAACACTAATATCTCTTTATTTTCGAAAAGTTTTTGTCTAATATCAAAAAATTAAATTAAAATAGAAATTGATCTCTCTGCTTCCTAAGAAAGGAAGAGAGGATATGTGGAAAGTTCGAAAATGACTGGGTAGGACTTTTTTACGAAAAATGAAGACTGAAAAACCGGCTTATAAGTGCATCGCAACTCAGACTCAAAAACAGCAGCTTACCAACATGTATTGAGTGATTTTTCAGCTCCCGAGCATCGTTTCTTCATAATTACAGAAAAATTTCTCAGAAAACACATTGCTGAGAGATCCATTCAACAATTCCATTTGCGCCAGGAAGTCTGTAAGAGCTCCATCTTCTTTTGAACTCCAGTGTTGATTATTATCCACAATATGTATTTTGATAGTCCAAACCTCCAACTTGCGAGTATTCTTTTAGAGTATCCCTCTAGCCAATATTTCTATTCAGGTTTATTTTGTCTAATTTCCGCACACACATCTACATCTTCTATATTTAGGACTTCAAGTAAGACTGCCATCTGAACGTATGTGTTTATCCTAAATAGCAACCCTTGCTACCGATTAGACGAATAAGAAGCTCATAAAAACCGAAGGTATAGGCATCTGTTGTTGGCCATGCCACCCCTGGCGTTACAATGATCAATTTAGGTTTTAGGTTAGTATTATCTTATATTAACGTTTTAATCTCTTTGCTTGTCATTCTTAGAAATATAGGATATGATCTACATATCTTCATTTGATTCAGAGAAAAACTATCATTTCAAGGCTGATAGAGAACATTAATTCAAATTCAGTGGAAGAATGAAGACATTCTGTTTACTAAAATTCAATTTTCACACCCGTGAAGTACTTTTCGGCCTAATCACATAGTTCAAATTTGCACCTATCTAATACACGACTTTCAATTTTGATTCTTTGTACATCAGAAACACGTAATTAATTCTTGTTCTTAATTTAATAGATAACTTCGCACTTTAATTTCGTTAATTCTTAGAACAATATTTCAAAGCATCACTGCCGGCGAATCAGATATCTCGGCTGCTAAAAAAGCATCGAACGTATCGGTTATGAGCTACTGCCAAAGAGCAAACGAAATCCTAGCACGATTGTCGTCCCTGCCTAGAAAATATCCAGTAACTCTTATAATCATGCATTATTATCTTCTTCTGCCCGTTGCCTCCCACGAATCGATAATTATTCTTAAAATATGATTTTTGAATTGCTTTTAGAAAGATTTATTCGAGTTTAACGCAGACACCTCGAGATAATTTTTAATATTTTTTTTAATTAAGTGTTGTTGGTTCATATCTAAGCCCTTATTTATAAATCATACTCGATTTTAATATCTTATCAGATAAAGTAAAGTCATCGTACCACTGATTCATGACTGACCTCATACGAAAACCCGCAAACAAGCGCTTCGAAGCCATGCGGAACCAAATAAAAAGTACCTCTTTACTCGAATCATAGTTCATCAGACTCTAGATACACTGTTTGAGGCAACAACGGACCAGTCATCTCCAAAAACTTTGAAACAAGCTTTTGCCTTTCCTGATAACGCCCCACAGATGATGAGAAAACTGCCTCAGAAAAACGAAGCGCCGACGGCTGACCTCAACCCGTGCTTCGAGCAAGGAAAATGGCGCAAAATGACTGAAATTACTCAGAAAAGGAACTTTGAAATGATGAGATCAAATCTAAAGGGTTCAACTTTCAAATTTCTCTATCTAATTCCATTTATTAGTACATATGTTTGGCAAAACCGAAGAAAATGAGCCTCAACCTAAGCAAACTGAAGAATTAGATGGAGTTGGTGTTACTGGCCAGCTTAAGTTGCTACCGGTGAAAAAATATAGTGGACTTGATATTACGGAAGCGAAAACGGCTGATACAGTCAATGATACTACCCCAGAAGAGAAGAATGAGGAGCAAATGGTTTTACAATCGCTTTTACCAGCAAAAAATGTAATTAATCCGTTTTAGAAATTATGAAAAGGAGATAAATTTTTTTCTAGCCATCAAATGAAGGGAAAAAATTCGTACAGCCATTAGGTGAATCTAGTATGGAAGGAGTTGTAATCGAGGTTACTCCGATGGGACGGCACGTGTTCAAAAAGTTTGAATTTGGCAGAAAGGAAGAACTTGGAGAGGGTTCGCCTGAAGATGCCAATATATTTTTCATTGAGAACAATTTCAATAAGTTTTATCATGAGAGAGAAACGCTGGGAGAAGGGACATCGGGGATTGTGAAAAAATGTGTGAAAGTGGCAACAGAAGAGGAATTTGCAGTTAAAATCATCAATTTCAAAGGCGATGATGAAATAAAAACATTGGTAAATACTATTTTGAATGGAGAATGATCGTGACACAATTGCAATGATTAGGTCTTGCATGAATTTAGAAACCATCGGAGGTTGAGTCATAATAATATTGTACGAGTCTACGAGCTGTATGTCGACACATTCCGAAATAAGATTTACACTGTAATGGAGCTCGTGAGATGCCGGGAGATGTTTGATGTGATCCAAGAACTCGGCTCGTTTTGCGGTACGATGAATTTTCAGAAAAGTTTTATCTAAATATTCATTTTAAATAGAGGCTGATGCTTCAATGACTTTTAAGCAGATCCTGCTGGCTATACATTACATGCATAGCAATGGCGTTTGCCATCGTGATCTCAAACCAAATAATATCCTTGCCTCAAATGGTAAGCGCTTATTCCCGAAGAATACTAATGAAGTTTATAATACTATAATATATAGATGGCAAGATCGTTAAAATTACAGATTTCAATGTTTCCAAGTTTATTGACAAAACGAAGAAGCAATATGCCGGTTTTTCAAAAGAAAACTATAAAATGTGGACTTACACGGGTACAATCGCTTTCACAGCTCCAGAAGTGCTTGCAGACACAGAATATACGTAACAATTTTGAATGATTGAGATTGAGATGAAATGGCCTCATTTAATAGAGAAATGGTCGATATGTGGAGCGCAGGCTGCGTTCTCTATACAATGCTTTGCGGCTATCAGCCATTCCAGGCAGAATAGTAACCATATGCTTTTTATCGCACAAGTAACTCTCTTCTTATTTAAAGCTTGAAGGATCTCATCGCAAAGATAATCACTGCTACAGTCGAATACAGCCCTGAACACTGGTCAAAGATCTCACCTGAAGCGAAAGATTTACTTCAAAAACTCTTAGAGAAAGACCCTAAGAAGCGATTATCACCCTCCCAAGCTCTCCTTCACCCCTGGATATACAATGTAAATCCCATATAACCGTTCAACGCCCCTAACTTCTCGATAAAGGTTGGAAAAGTCTCTCGTCTCACGATAGCTGACTTGACTGAGAACTTGAAAGATAACGCTCGAAAAAATTCAAAGGCCGCTTGCCTGGCTGGAAGGATGATACAAAGCTCATTGCTACCGAACTACAAAAAGAAAAAGAGTCAGAATAAGGCGAAAACAACACAAACGCTCGAAGAGCATGAAGAAATTTCTCCAGATTCACTTTTGGGAAAATTCGAAATGGCAAAGCCGAAATCAGATATCTGATGAGCGTCCAACAACTAATCTTAATGGTCACCAATTAAGAGTTTGAAATTATAGTTTTCCTAATTAAGCGCAATCTCAGCTTAAGTCATTTGTTTCATAATCTATTCAAAATGCCCTTTGAAAAAAGGATACCGGTACATTCACAACTTTTTTAAATGTTTGGTCCTATTCATATTTTTATTAAGGACTTATATAACGCTTAAAGACCTTTCCATTTTTACAAGAATTTTTAGGCATATCAAAAAAGATATGCTTTTTCTTTAAATTAAATTTAATTTAATTGATGGTTTTATGAAATGCTGTTATTGGCTTTCTACATAGTAAAAGCCATGTTTTTTTTTTCTTTGCTCTTTGAGAAATATTAGAAGCAATCCTTTAAGAAGCCAAATAACGATTTACCGAATTATTCACTTCAACACGCAAGCCAATGATTTTTTGTTTCATCCTATTGATGTCATTGTTTAATAAAGAGTATATAAACTCAAAATCACACCTTCAGCCTGTTCAAATCATCTCACTCTCTTTCTCTCTTTTCAAGAAACTGATAGCTTTTTAGCAACGATATTAATCCTTCATCTTTCCCGGATTTTACTCTTACTATGAATTAATCAAAATTTTGAGTAGTATCAAAGTCTGAGCCCTATATTGCTAAAAAAATAGAAATTAATCTTTTAGTAACTCATTGATGTCTTCTGCGAACTTTTGTGTAATCAAACCGATCTGTCCCGAAATTCTAACTTGATTTAAAGGGATTGAACATCGTTGCTTGTGTCTTTGAGAGCATTATTGGCCTTACCACCTTCTCCGTGGTCTTGGTTTTAGGATGCAAAGCAGTCTCAATTGCAAAAAGTAAATCAGGCTACGTACAAGACTCATATACTCCACGACATCTGATCAAGCTAGGTCTGCTCCTCTTGCTTGAATTATTGTGCATCGGTACCAACCAATTTTCAATTAAACCACTAAATCATATGACTAACAGTTTATCTTGTCGTTTACACCATAATGACGAAAAAAGCTGGTCAGCCAATTGAAATCCTCAGCGAATTCGTAAGCAGCTTTTTCTTTCTTGTAGTAATATATCTGAAATCCATCAGATTTGGGTACTAAATGCGCTGTGTTGGTTCTTCTGCATGTATTTACTCCGTGTGGAATTCAAAACCTATGGATATACTTCCATAGAGCTACGATTGATCTGGTTCTGTGAGCTGGTCGGTCATTTTATCCTCTTTGGATTCAATCTGTTTGCTTCAGTACAAAAAGCAATTATCAAGCGTCTCACTTAACTTGCTAAATAAAAAAAGGAAGGCAATACCAATCAAATTGAATTCAAAGAACTAAGACCAATATGGTTTGGATATCTCGCTGTAGTAATGTTCTTAGGTATGAATTCCTGTGTTTTCATGGCAATAACTTCTATCATTTCACTTAGTTTTCACAGGATTTGGCCTAGCCGAAGATTACCCAGTGGTTCAAAGACCAAATAACTATACATTTATGGCCAACGATAAGCATTTTATTGTTCAAGAGCAATCCCTGCAGAGAATAGTAACCGATGTAAATAAGACTGGGGACGTAAGAAAAAATTACTTGGATTGCGTGTCTGAATTTCTATTACTGCAATTCACAGTCGCTCAAGCTGGGAGATTCAGCCATTAACATCTCAGAAGGATTAGATCAGCCTCTTCTCCAGAAACCGAAGAAGGGGAGCTCTAGAGTTGAAATCCGAGAGCCTTCGGCGATTGAGAAAGCTTCCTATCTAACGAAATCCTCTATTATTGATAACAACAAATCGTCCATCAAGAGCGAGGAATATAAAAAGAGCACGATTTCTAACCCCACTGTCAAAGGCGCAGACTATTTAAAAGAGCACATTTCGAGAATGTCCAGACCTTCAATCATCGGTTGGGAGGAAATTTATCGCTTTGACAAGAAAACAATTGTATTTCTTTTTCACTGATTGGTCGATTTACCTTCTTACTCGCTCATTCCTAGGTCTTCATAATCGAGTTCTATATCGGAAAGGATAAGTTCACCGCAAAGCGCAGCTATACAGAATTTTCTGCTTTCATGAAGGAGGTCAGTGGGTAGGATTTGCTTCCAATTAACGTTTTCATAGTGCGCAAAAGAATTTCCGAATATTAAATTCCCTGACATACCACCTAAACGGCAAATGTAAATTTCGTTTTCTATCGAATAATAACCTTGTGTCTGAATAGAAAAGGTGATGAGGACGACGAAGACGTCTTCCGTGAGCGAGTGGCTGTTTTCGAAACGTTCCTTGCCGTGTGTCAAACAACTGAACTTTTTACCCCGAATTTCGTGAGATTTTTATCTTCTACGAAAGATCTTCCATTTTATGGAAAGGTAACCACTATTAAATTGCAACCTCTAGAGTTTAATCCTTTCGATAGATTGAAAAGAAGGACAGTTCTAAGCTCTCAGCACCGTTTAGTTCGGTCTTAGGAGGAAGTCCTCTACTGCCGACAGAGTATTCCTCGATACTCTTCAATACCAGTCTTGATGGCGATTATGAATACACTTTCAATTTGGATAATGTCGATAATAAAAGAACGATTATAGCGCGTCCCAGCCAGATCGGATCTAAAGTGTCAGCTGTAGAGAAGCCGTCAGCTCTTTTGACTTCCGAGCACAACAACCCGTAAATTCTATAACATGTGAACTGAATAAATTTTGAAATTTGTTTACTTCCTTAGGAGCCTTACCAGCAATATGAGCTCTGTCGGCCCTGATTTAGACCTCTCATATCATTCTTACCACAGTGTGCATGAAGATGATGGCATGATGTATAAAGTCGAGACGTTGGGAACCATCACCAAAGGAAAGGACGAAACAGTATGATAATATCATATCAATTATTTGAGTTACTCATCCTGATATTATAGTACTATGAGTTTTTAATCATGGATGTTGTCAACAAGAAAGAAACGACAATATACAAGCGATATTCCGAACTCAAGGCACTTGATAAACAGGTATATGTGCTCTTTTTTGTTTCAGAACCCTAATCGGTTACTTTGTAGTTGAAAGAGTATTATAAGAAAGATAAAATAGATCTTCCGTCGCTACCATTCAAAGGAAATTTGTCCTTCATGCTCTCAAAAACGGATCCACGCGTTATTGAATATAGAAGAGTTGCTCTGAGATCGTATTTGCAAGGACTGCTTAATGACGAGAGAATAAACCAGAATCCACATCTCTGGGAATTCATTAATACAGTTTCAATCAACATGGAGGTTGAGGAGCCTTGAACGAGTTCAAAGAGCTTCAATCATTAATCTACATTATTTCGCCAGTTCCATGCCCCAGTGAAAAAGACATCAAATTATATTAAGAATTTTGATAGTTTTGTTTCGGTCGTAATGAGTGGATATTGGCTAGGAGAATATTCATTTTCACAAGCAATTATATCGCAATTAAAGCCTTTTGAAGAGACATTCAAACGCAACCTTGGAAAATTATTCTCAGTAAAGCTGCTAACGACCTGAAGTAGTCTTTAGTAACTTGTTATCAGTTAAAATTTACTGTTTAAAGTCGTTCTAAGAGGAGAAAGATTTGAAAAAATTCATAATTTTTCAATGATCAACTGTTGTCAATAATAATGGATGTATTTAAATTTGTTACATCTAAACTATTGCTATTGACATCAATACCTCATGGTATATGATAAAAATAAAGGTCTATGCTATAATATTCAAAATCCGTTTTTTGATTCAATCTCTTCAAGTGTTCTGCAAGCCTCTTCAAGCAGATCAATCATTTTTGCGTGACTCATCTCTCTGTGAGGATTCACAGCGATTAGGCACAGAAACTAATATCATAAATTACCTGACTTTGCTCTGGTCATCAATCGTAAGCTTCATCTTGATCGAGGCTTCTTTCAGTTGAGTGAGAACTCTTAATTCGTTAGTTTCATGCGCAGATTTCAATTCAGCAACAGAGTCATCTATTTTTTTGATCTCATCAGTTATATCACTAACTGTCTTGTTATCAGCTTCTTCTCTAGCTAGGATCTCCTCACTCAAACTCGTCTTTATTTTTTCAACATCAGTCTACCACAAAAAGCATTATCAATCTTCTGCCTCTGTCTTTGAATTTTTCTTACTTCATATGCTTGCGTGAGCTTGGCAATACTATTTGACATTTCTTCATTCTCTTTGCTGAGTTCAGATCTCAAATGATTGAATCTTTCGTTAAAAAGTGCTTCGATTTTGAGCTCAGTTTCCTTCCTTTTCTATATAAAATTGCGATTAAGAGCTGCTTATTCAGGGGTTAGAGTCTGACCTGTCGTTCTATATCGTAAAGCGCAGCGAGCTTCTCTTCCAAAGTGTCAATGTCTCTGATGTTGCTCTCGATAACACCCTCAAACTCATCTAATTCTTCTTCGAGTTTCTTGTGAACACCAACCGCCTGAATAATGAAAAGCTCTCATGATTTGATCCCAGAAAAACGAGCTACCGAGTCTCCAATGCTCCTCAGCTTGCGGCTGAATTCCTCTTGGTGGTCATCAACAAAGCTTTCGATCGCCTTGAATTTCTCTTCGAGAATTATGACCTTGCCAGATTTCTCAGTATCTTGTGCACCCTATTAAACCATAAACCACGAGGCAGCTGCGCGATGACTTACTTTAATATATTCAAGTCTCTCGGCGAGTTTCAGAAGCCGGTGTTGGTTCATATCCGATAAATTGCGAGTATTATCTCTTTCTCTGATTATCGATGATCTAAGAGGGGATCCTTGGTTTGATGATCTTCCGGAGTAATGCTTCATCTTATGTGCTATGAATAAATTTGATTTTCTCTTTCGGAATTTGAAACTTTAAATTTAACAGACTTTGCTTTGCAAATTATTTCCGGTTAGGATACATCGATTCACAATATACATAGAAAAGGAATCATTAATTCAAAAAGTTGTCATGATTCAAGATAGTACCTCCATTCCTTGAAAAATGTCACTCATCCTTGTTGAAGAGCAGATATGGATTGTCATACTTTCTCATCACTGATCTTGTTGGAGCAAATTGGTCCAGACTACGTTTTGACTCAATGCTGAAAAGCCTTCTTAACTGGGACTTGTTCTTAACTAACGAATCTCAACGGATTGATAAACTGACCCTCAATGAGTCAATAACAAAAAATTCATATCCAAACTAATTATTTGAGTACAGCTTTAAATTATGATTTCAGATTCAATCTTCAATTACCAGTAGTATTTATCTTCAACTCAGTGCTTTGGTTGTCCGACGATTCGAATTCTGCAATTATTACAATTAGCGTCTAACCAGCGACTTGACCTTGTTGCTTAACTTAAGAGCAGAATTTTCTAAACTTTCTGATGGCTTCATATAACATTCAGAGCTTCCTTTCAGTATTTCTATCTTACAAAATCTCATGTAGTTAACACAGCCTCAAATCTAATAATTTTCCCACTAGCGTCAGTAAAAACACTACATTTTTCTTTAAAATTAATTGAATTGTCTATTATTATCGTTATCATGAAATCATCACCATATCTGAAAGGTAATATTACTTTCCCCAGCCAGAGTTCATCTTTCACAATCTCAGCTACGAATTCAAAGAAATCCTCAAGTCCATCTAATGACACTGCTTCCGACGCTAAAAGTACTCAAGATTCAAACACAAAACTCAACAAAGAAGAAATGCTTAGTAAATTCATCCAAGAAACGAACAACAGCAGAACACCTCTTCCCTTATTTGCAATTTTTGAAATAGTAACTAACTCCAATTTCTTGTCTGGCTGCTTAAAGTCCCTCTCTTACCTAGAGCAAAAAAATATATAACAAGTGTCTCCATGCTAACTATAAGCATTTCTCAATGCATTTCAAAGAATTAATCAGCAAAGGCTACCAATTAATATTTCTGAGTGAGTCCACGAAGACAACGAACAAATTCATTGCGCAAGTAACCCAAAAATTAGCCGACCTGTTTCGATTAATTGGAATCATAGGTTGGGGTCTCACCGAGCATCATCCACCTCACAAGCGAGTCTCCAAAGCAGCAAATGAGTATTTCCTCGCATTGCAGAAATACAAACTCTTAACATTCATGATTCAGGCCAAGTAGTAAAATTAATCAGACCTCAATTCGTACGAAGAGAGCAGAGATTATTATCAGTAAGATATGATATTATTAAGGAGGTCATTTCATTTAATAATTAATAATAATAAATTTCAGATTTTCGTCGGAGATCTTTTCAACGGGTTTAACAACAAGTGAGGGTTCTATCTTTTTGTTCTCTCCGATCATATGTCTCCAAATAATCATTGTTTTCGTTCAATTTGCAGAACCAATTGGGCATGGTTTATAATATTTGTTTTATCATATAGCTTTATGCTGAAGTTAGGCTCCATCAGCAAGACCAACGACTACCTAAAAACCCTCATCGCTGAGCGGAATTCTAGAACTTTGGCTACTGGAAATCTTGAAATGCGTCAATCGTCCCAGCAGACTATCAGCAAAATAGAAATAAATGCGATTCCAGAAGAAGATATTGAATTTCCTATAACCTCAGACACTGAAGAAACTAAAGAGAATATAAATGATAATATCAAAGCACGCCCCAGCCAGTTTGAACAGAGCAAGACGGAGGACCAGGAATCCAGGGACACTGATAAGAATTCAAAAGCGAGTGAGATTTGTATCGTTATTTTTTTCTAAAATTGATTCAAATTTAGCAAGCGAATTTTTAAGGCAACTCAGGGAACAGTGGAAGCAAATCAAGGAACTGAATTCGGAGATCATCGAGCGTTGTAAGATCAGCTATGAGATCACCGAGCGAGCGTTGTTGGATGCGAAGACTGGGGTAGCAGAGGAGAATAAAAAGTCGGTGAACGGGATAGAAATTGAGAGTCAACATGGGACTGATAGCGGCGTTTCTAGTGAAGCAGAGTCAATATCGTATTCGCTAAACAAGCGAGCTGAAGCCTCCGTTAAGGAGATACTGAATGATCCACAATTGAATAATGTGGGGAAGAGGAGTGCCCTTGCTGAAGATATACTTGAGAAAGCAAAACTTTATGCGGCAATTGATGCGGAGGTAATGGACAGAATTAAAAAGATCAATTTCGATGAGACCGAAGAGAACGAGGCTCGAGTGATTCATAAGAAAATAAACGCTGAGACAGGCTCGGTAAGGTACTTCAAGATTATTTTTTTATAAGAATTTAACAGAAAGCTAACATCGGAGCGTTACCAGACAGCTCTAAGAACGCTGGCGCGAAAGACTCGAGTCCTCGTTTTGAATTGATACTGAAGTACAAATATGAAGCTGTGGAAGGCCGAGCAAATACCATTGAGATATACTCTTATGATCTGGAAAAGCTTGCTCCTGACACGTATATCAACGATACCTTAATAAACTTTTATCTGAGGTAAAATGCTGGGGAAAATTGCAATTAGTACCTACTTCTCTTACAAATAGGTTTATTGTAAATGAGCTCGTGCCTAAAGAGAAACGAAGCAGTATATATGTTTTTAACACGTATTTCCTCGAGAAGCTCAAGTCCTCATCAACGACAAGAGATAAAAAATGGACAATAGAATCAGTCGAAGCAGCTTATAACAGCGTTGGTAGAGTATTTTATCTTTTTTCTCAATGGAATTTTTTATCTATCGCATTTACGATAGTGGACGAAAGATGTTGATTTATTCGACAAAGATTTTTTGGTGTTTCCTTCACATGGGAAACTTCTTAAGCATTGGGCACTGATCGTGGTCTGCAATCCCAAATATTTCCTTGCGAAAGAAGGTAAGCGCCGACCCAACAACTGATTTAATTGCTTAATTTTGCTATCGTTGAGTAGAAAAGAGTAATGCAGGTTATCATTCAAGCTTTTTGGAAGGAAAACCTTTCTTGCTGTATTTTGATTCGTTTACTCAGATGGACAATGAAACAACAGATCTCATCTCATTGTAATCCTCACTCCATTTATTCGCACCTATCTTCATCGTTTAGATTCCTTCAATGTGAACTCAAACACAGGAAACCTGACCACTATTCACAATTAAAAGGCAGATCTAATGGTATCACAGAAAACCGGATGATCCAACCAATCGTAAATCATTTCCTGATGAATGGTCTCTCTGAAGTATTTAGGTCCCTCTACAAGATAATTTTTTCGATTGTGGGATATTTCTTCTTCAATATGCTGAGATGTTCTTGTGTGACCCTCAAAAGATCCTTGATAACATTGAAGTAACGAATTTTTTAACATCACTCCATCGCTAACGATTACTAATACAGAACGATAAAAATCGATTAAGGTGGTTCCCGAAAAGTATGATAAAATATAAAAGAGAGCAAATTAAGAAGCTTATTCATCGTCTGAGAGATGGCCATAAAAACCTCGTTGCAGATTATAGACGAGAAACGAAGAAGCTTATGGAGCAGTTTAGTTTTAACGAGGCCGAATATGATACTCTCAACGAAGATGACTTTAAAAATTACCTAAAGAGTAAATTGGGATACACTGAAATAGACAGACAGGCCAAGGATAACGCAAGACTCGTTTACTTTCTGCAAGTGCATGAAAGTACGATTGGGAATAAACTTTTGGCTGGTGGAATCGTTAATAGTCAATTAGCAAGTTTGTCAACGAAATCAAGCCTGTCCAATTTATCGAAACCATAAATACCGTATGAATCTATTGAATTTTCTTGACAATATATGTTATCGTACTTGTGAATGAAAAAAAAGCCTATACATACTGTAAAACGCAACTTATTTGATTTTTGGACCTTGTACTGGTATGTTTGAACACGATTTTAGACGATTGAGTGAACTCATTTTGGGAAATAGGGTTGGCATATGCTTATGTTTCTTTAATCCTACTATCGCTCATTTTTTACAAAGAAAAACCACTTTTGCAGAAAAATAAAAGCTCAATAAAGCTATAAATTGTTAATAAATCACGAACCGATGTCAAATCAGAACAGCCTTTCATCAATGCAAAAAACCCACCGAAAGGCGGCTTCTGGCACATATTCACCATTAGTGAGAAAAACACTCCTCGACGACGTTGATACACAAACTCCCGAGAAGTCGCTTCCTTCCCCAAACTTTGGTTATTCCATTGCTCAAAAGAACTGTGAATCTGAGAGCAAATTTTTCAAATCAACCTCAACAAACGCAAATAGTATCAGAACCGAAGGCTCGTCTCCTCGTATCGTAATTATCGGAAGAAGCAACCGATCTCCGAACAGAACCTCTTCACATTCAGTCAGCTCTTTGCCGAAGAAAGATCAGAAATATGTCTCCGAGCAGACTGTCGTTATCAATCAGCCAGTTGAATCTAGCTCAAGCCATTATACTGAGCAAATCAATAAATTAACCGAGCAGAAACAGTCAATAGAACAGAAAGTTGTGATGCTGGAAGAAAAAATTCAGAAGCTCACAGAGGAGAACCAAAGGCTGCAAGTGCAGCTACAAAAGAAAGAGGTAATGTCAATCGAAGCGACCAGCAGTGGAAAATATAGTGAGATGCATTCGACGTTAGCAGCATCTGTAAAACGCAATGATGATGAGCTCTACATCTCGAATCTAGAGACTAAAGGGAAAGAGGAATCGATAGCGAAGGAGGATATGATAGAGAAGGAAGATACCATAGGAAAGGAGGATACAATGCAGGCGGTGCAAAGTATTGTTGTGGAGCAGAAAGAAGAAAAGTGCTTGTCAGTTTCGAAAGGAACGCAATTTGATAGTTCTGAACTCTTCCCTGTGGAGTGTGCGAGATGTAAGCTCTTGAGTTATGAATGTAAGGGTCTTTTGAAGAAAATTGTGGATATTGAACTTGCGTCAGCTCAACTGGTGAAGGAATTTCAGTTATTAGAGGAAGAGAGCGGGTGTTACAGAAAAATGATCAGTGATCTCAAAATGGTGCATAGGGAGAAAGAGGGCAAACTAGCAAGACAGCTGAATGAGGTTTCCGGTGGGTTGAGTGAAGCGAAAGTGGAGCTTCAAGCACTAAGACAGGAGATAGATACCACAAGAAAGTATATTAGAGAGTATATTTTGAGTGGTGGGGTTGGAGATCAGGCTAGAGCGAAAGAAGTAAATAAGCCAGGAAAGTCGGAAGAAACCAATCAAAATAAAGCAATAGCCACGCCGGTAAAGGCTAAACCACCTGAGAATGTCCCAGCTTATCTAAAGGCAATTTCATTGGCGAAAGCCGTTAATGTTAATGAACCGGAGATTAATTCCAAAGCGTAAAGAGCTGGGAAACAATCGTCTTTTATTAGTTTATTTTTAGGGGGTTTTGGATAATAATAATTGAGTTTTCTTGTAGTAAATTTAGTTGTTGAGTCGATGTATTAGAATTAAGTTTTGTTATATAATTATTGCATTACACTGAGAATTAGCACAATTTTGTACTCTCTCCTAATAAGATGCGTTTACTTGTGCAGTAATCATACAGTTCTATCTTGTATCTCAATACTGGAGTTATCTATTGATAAGCAAAGCTTTTTCCTCGTTTGTGTTGATTCATCATGAATTACATACTACATCATCTGACAATATTAAATATAAATCGACTCCACTGAAACAAATAGCAGCAATTAGAAAAATAGGTCATAACCCCCTTTTGAAACCACTCAATCAATGTACTCATTACGCTTTTATTTGCATACAAGTTGGACAAGCAAACGGTTTACTCCTCGCAGGCGCATCAAAAATATCATACATACATTTCAAACAAATCCTATGTCCACACTTTTGCACTTGCTCATTCACTTCTTCAAGCGTATCCATACAAACCGAGCAATGCCTCGCTTGAGAGAGACAAGAGCTACATAACGTGTCTATCATATGATCCTTCCTTTCCAGACAGTTAGGACACACACACTCACAAGGCTTATCACTCGTTTTCTTATCACCACATAGCGTGCAATACCCTTTCGAACATTTCTTGCAGAATTTGATCATCGTTCTTATATTCAGCTCCATACTAGAAAGGCATTTCTCGCAATAACAGAGACATGCACTCATGAGATTATCATGTTTGAGGCAAGCCGCCGCACCACATTTTTCGCACTTGTAGTACTCGGGCTTTGATGACTTCGAATGTTTGATCTCGTTTTGCGCCTTGCAATCTTTACAAATGATCCTAGTAGAAACCAGCTCCTCAGTCATTAAGTCCACGAAGTAGTTATTCATCCCTTCGTAGTCGAATAGCTTATAGCATCCTGAAGCTGGACAATATTGTGAACTGACCGTCCCTTTCTTTTGAAGGCATTTCGTGCAAAATTTATGCCCACAAGGGTTGAGGAACATTTTATTGGCGTCTCTGCGCTCATAACAATAATCGCATTCTTTGAGGACAACTTTTTCCGTGGGTTTTTCGTTGTTGTTGGTGTTTGTGGTCTGAGTTGAGTCTTTAATCGAAGAGGTCTGTAAAGGGGACTGCCCGAACTTTTCATCTTCTTTCTCCTTTCTTTTATTCCATTCATCAACAAATTGAAGGAATTTGTCAGAGTCCATACGCGAATGGCAGTTCTTTAGAAGACAGTAATTTTTTATTCTCATTTCGCTGTCTTGAACGCAATAGATGCAAAATTTGTGACGACAGAGGTTGTTTTTAAATACATCCAGGCTATCCACTGGAACTCCACATATGTCGCAGGTAATTAATTGGGAAGGCTCTTTTTTCGTTGAAATCTCTGCTTTCACTTCCAGTTTTTCTTTAACGGGGATATTAACTTGTTCTCTTTGATAGCTCTCCTCTTTTTGATTCACTTTTTCATAAGAAATTTCTTTATCCTTCGCGAGATTTTCGTCTTGTTTTAATGAGTCTGCATCTACCTTCTGGCTTTTTCCTTCCTCTTTATGATTTACGAGTATTT
>ENA-UOTX01000713-UOTX01000713.1-compost-metagenome-genome-assembly--contig:-NODE-713-length-32383-cov-10.799449_pt1 | contig 32383 bp, 16 predicted proteins | sample MGYA00238143_ERZ746982 | MGnify/ENA primary metagenome ERZ746982 (study PRJEB28758, sample SAMN06268862) | compost metagenome | isolation source: single cell | place: USA: California, Emeryville, Joint... | reverse complement strand
CCACCTGATACGAGCAAATTCCCATCATTCTGACAAACATCAATATAAAACGTGTGACCTATTAGGTAACCAAATCAGAAAGTAAGCGATGCACTAATGAAATACCCTAAAAAATTTCATGAGAGAGAAAAAAAACAAAGTCACCGGGTATTGAAATCAAATGGAGATTAAGCAATTACTTGATCTCTCAAGTTGAATAGGGCGCTTGAGTGCAAGCATCTTCTTCTCAGCATCCAAGATATTTAATTGTCTCCGACTGTACTTGACAAAAAGGTAAGATTCTCCAATGATGGGGCTCCATCTACAGCGCGCGGAGCTGTCTCCTAAAACAAGATGAGAAGATATAAAATAAAGAGAAATTACTAAATTCATTCATTACGTCCATCTCGAAATGGGATACGTAATTGTTTGTTGTTATTTCCGAAAGAAGGCACACACTTTTTCGATCAATAGTTGCCACGATGTCTCCTTTGGGGTTGAAATCAAGGCCAGTAACATAATTTTCTAAGCAAATCCATCAGAACGTTTATTTTCAAATTGGGAATATTGGTTAGCAGTTCTTGGAGCAAGAGCAAATATAAAAGTCTGGATTACTTTCCATGGTGTCGTATTGAGAAAACCACCTTGATTTGCGATTGAGGCAAGCAACATTGCTCGTATTTGAGGAAAATGCATCAATTTTAAATAGATGATAGGCAATTTTTCCTTCAAGAGAAATTATCCCAAGGATATTTCTCCGTGGATTAAATGAAACATCTCCAAACCCAGTCACTAACAGAACAGTTAATTGATTAAGTGCTGCTGCAGATCTTTACCTCCACGGATCTCCTCAAATGAGTGGAGTTTTCTGCCTTTCCCTTTCTGGGAGACGTCGAATAGCTCCATATTCGCTGAGGCATATTCAGAGTGGCTGATAGAAACGAGAAGACTTGTATTCGAGATTTGTTTTAAATGAGTCCAGCTATAGCTCGCCTCTTGACAAATAAACGAAGAATCAGTGTGATGAAATTTCGTAAGTTAACAAACCATCCTTCTTGCTAAGTTGGACGCCGTGGAAATTGGTATATCCTTGCTTCGTTTCGATATCGAAAATGCTAATCTTGTTATTTCCTCGTGAGCACCACGAGAGCAGTCTTGGAGTATGGTCTCCTATTCAAAATGATGATTTGTACGTCAATATGAGAGCAAATCAAAGTAATTGCAGTATAAGAAGTAAGTGAGCGACTTTAGAAAAACTTGCAATATATCATGTTGAATACCGATGAAACTTTTTGCTTGCTGAGGTTTAGAACTAACCTGCAACCTCGATTCTTCACTTTGGGACATACTATCAGAAAGGATCTGTTTCTCTTTCATTTCTTCCATTATTTATTCTTCTATTCGAATTTTGAAGGTTGAGAAAAACAAAAAATTCTAAATTGGAAATTAGCAATGTATTTCTATCAAACTAATAAATTTGTATAGTCTCAACAAACTGTCGAAAAAGGCAAAGAGATTGACTTTAAAGAAATTTGTCTTCATTGAACGTTTATAATGGGATTTGAATTAATATAAGTGTTATGCGTTGAGAAAGGACTCTCTTTTTAGGGAGCCAAAATTTAAAAGGGGACGCTACTGAAGGTAACAATGAAAAACCGAAATAAGCTCATTCAGCGACCTAAAGGGCTGATATAATCAGTCTGGCATTAGAGGTTATTTATGCTTCAAAAGAAATGGACATTTGATTCATTTTTTTCCCTACACAGTCAATATTGGAATGATTAAAGAGAATTGGAATTAACTTTGGTTATCAATATATTTTTTTGGATTTTGCTCTCAATCTCAAAAAACGAGGAAAAAATTATGAAATCATCACCAAAATTAGGTAACAAAAAGCCAGTACCCAACAAAAGTGATTCTTTATTCGACCTCTACTGAAATTATTCTCTTTTCAAGTCTTTAATCAGCGTTTCATTCAAATTTCCTTATTATCAAACTGCATGGAATTAAATTTTGGATAGAATGCAATCCTTCTCAACTACTCGTATGGTGCTCAGGAGGGAATAATAGAGTTAATGCTGTCGAGCTCCAGACCAAACAAGAATACGCTGACTTTTATGGCGTCCAGCTGAAAACTACGCGTTTCATTTCATATTTCTTTTAATTCAATTATTGAGATATTCTTTCATTTCCTAGGGAGCAGTTCAACCCACGTGAAGGAAATCCCAAACACAAAGTTGCTGGTCTCTCTTCAACATTGCTGGAATACTTCAGCAAATTTGGAGATATTTGACCTTTCGAAGAAAGGCCCAGTGAAGAAAATATATTCTTTCGAGGAAGTCAGAGGAAGTAATGCATCACTTTTCTACAAATCTAAAACAAAATCACATTAAACTGACTCACAAATTAATATCTACTGCTTTAGTTACAGGAAGCGGATATATAGCATTCAATTCACGACGAAGCATTCTCGGTGCGCTCAGCAACACTGAAAGCATTGCTTATCATCTTTTCAGTATTAACTTGAACTTCTCTGGTGGTGCTGCTCATGCTCCTATTGCCAAACTTTGCCGAAAGTCAAAGTGGCATCCGCGATACAACAACTCTCAACGTAATGCAGAAGATTGCCTCTTCCACATGTCAACATTTATTAGGTGATTATATTGCTAGCCTTGATTTTGATCCTAATGGAGAAGTGGTGGCTACAATTGAAAATTATGGGACATGCTTGCTTTCAGATGTAACCACGAATAATTACCACTTTCATCTCAAAACACAAGACAATTTTCAAGGTATATTAAATCGATCATAATCAAGCCCATAACTTGGGAACAAAATGTTATAGATGCGTATTGTCGCTGCCGATGGAGCACGAATGGCGGCGAATTCTTCCTATTCATTAAGCATAAAGACAGATACCTCAATATTCTGGACATTGAAAAGAAAATTCTTACTTTGAAGGATTCTTTTGAACTTGAAAGTAACCTTTTTATTCTGAACATTGGGTGATTACTTTTCAGATGTTTACTATACTCTCTGGATTGACGTTTGTCCAAATGACGGAAATTTGCTCGCAGCAACCGGCGCTGGAAAGATTATCCAAATCTATGATAAACGTGCTTTGAAACTTATTAAAACTTTTGAGAAGGAACACTTAGGTAATATTGCCACTTCTTGATGGCCGAATTTACTTATCCTTCTTTTGATGCTTATCGACTCACCTGGAAATAAAATAGGCTGGATTAACTGTGTGCGTTGGAATGCGAATGGGGATATGCTGGTCACTGCTTCTAATGATAAGACTGCAAAACTCTGGGACTTTAAAACTGGGAAGATGCTTTATACCGGACACACTCAAGATGGAAGTAACTCATCTAGGCATTGTTGATTCTTATCATTCTCATTTAACACTTAGAAAGTGCAGCATCAGTTTGCTTTCTCTAGAAATAGATGAATATCACTCAGATAGTGAGAACATAAAGTTCAGAGCGAATTTTCGGAAGAAAAGTTGTTTTTTGAGAGAATAAATCGTTAATATCTCTTTTTCTCGGTATTCTCTTTGATGATGACCAAAATTTCATGACTCTGCGCTGTAAGTAAACTACTTATATGTGAAAAGACAAATATTTTAAAGGGATTCGAATATTATTGCATTGTTGATGAAATGATCGACTTGTACATTAGGTTAACAGAGCATTTATAGGTAAACTATTTATGACTTTCGAGCTTAAAACTAGATCTTTTTGGAAATTATTGAAGAATTTTCATCCTATTAAAACATCTCGCTTCTGTTATTCATAAAAGCAGATTAATTGAATAGTTCAACTTTCACGATTTCAGTGACATGGAATTCGAGAAAATTCTTGTCTTTGCGTTTGATGATGAATTTTTGGTAAATGTAGTAAATCATATTCAAAATTTTTTTTTGGTTGTTTTTTTGCCGTTATCATTATATTAATGGACGACTCAAATCAGAAACGCTTTAGCTGTGTCCTACCTCAACAGCTCAACGGCTAAATAATCGATGAAGTTATTTAAATCAAAGAAAGGCATGCCCAGCACTCAGCACATTTTATACGAAGCATACTGATAGAGGTATGCCTAATAAAAAATTAAAAGAAGAAAAAGTGATTGTTCTTTTTACTTTCATTGCGAGTAGTTTCATTGTGAATTATTTTGTCGGCCCTAACGTCCAAGATCTTTACTGTTCTGTCAAACGCAACACTTGCCAGTAAGTCACCATGGCTGTTCCATCGCACACAGTGAACAGAATCTAGCCATTATATCAGTGTTAAAATAAATGACTAACTCCTGACCTGTATGAACTCCATCAACAATTTTCACAAACCTTGACTCGCGTTTATCAAAAATTTTGATATCACAATCCTGACCGCCTGTTGCAAGCAAATTTCCGTCATTTGGACAAACATCAATCCAGGATGTGGAATCTATGAATGATTAACATATTACTCTTTTTTCATTGTTCTCATGGTTAATTACGTTGTAGCTCAAGTTGAAACAAATTCTTCAATGTAAAGGATTTCTTCTCAACATCGAGAATATTGAGCATTCTCTTAGCATATTTAATGAATAGATAAGGTTCTTCGGCATTCGTGCTCCATCTACAGCGGCCATCGAGGTCTAACATATATAAGTTGGGATTAAAGTATTAGTTCAGCTTACCGGGTTTATTTAGATTCAAGTGGAAGCAATAGTTATTAGTGTTGACTTCTGAAATGAAACATTTCCCGTATCTATCGAGTGCCGCCACAGCCTCCCCATTAGAATTGAAGTCAAAGCCAGTAATAAAATTATCTAATTAGAATTCATAAGGAAAAGAACCTAAACAAGTAATTAGTAAAGCTTTTTTACTTTGTTCAGAATCAGCTGCATTTAATTGAGAAGGCCATTTAGACTTTCGACAAAGTCTTACGGAAGGATCACTGACCTTCGAAGGGTTTAAATCGATGGAGAAGAGGTGATAAGCAATTTCTCCAAAAACAGACATAGCTCCAAGCAAGCCTCTTCGAGGGTTGAATGAGACATCTCCAAATCCCGTGACTAAACAGGGTAGATTATTGGTCGTTCGAAATAGGTGCTTACCTCCGAAGACCTCTTCAAAAGAGTAAAATATCCTCGCGCGGCTTCTCTGTGAAATGTCGAATATCTGCATGTTCGCGCATTTATTCCAGCAATGGTGAAGAGAGACGAGATATCCTGTATTCGAGAGTTCTTTTACATGTGTCCAACTGCTTTCAGACGCTTTTTTCATAGAGAGAGAAAGGGTTTGTAATAGCATATCAAGATAGTGTAAAATACCCTCTCTATTTTTCAGGACAACGCCGTCAAAGTTACCATATTGTTCGTTCATCCCGAAATCAAAAACAGTAATCTTGTTTTCTCCCTGCGAGCACCAGGCGAAGAGCTGTGCAGGTCGAAGATCTGACCAAAATTGTAAAGTTATGATTAATTGGATGCTATCAAACGATCGTAGCAAAGTTTCGAAAATTTGCTGAAAGGATATCTATAATCAGAGCATAATCATTTACCGTCACCCGTTTTCGATTGCTTTGCTGAAGAATCAAGATGCAAGTCACTGAGATTGTGTTTCGACTCCTTAAGACCTAGTTTTGTCTTAATTTCCATGAATGTTGGCTTTTTTTTGGATTTTTCGAATTTAATTTGGATGAAAAAATAAATTTAATTCCGGATAAATCAAAGTTGATTTTGATTTTAGCAATTTTTCAACTCATTACAACTGTTCCTTTTTGGCAAATCCATTAACAGGAAAATTCATTTTTAAAATCTCCCTCAATGGTGAAAGTGATTTCTATTTCATTCAAAAATTCACCTTATCTATCGGTCCTTCTCCGCTATAATTCTTTACTGCGACTATAATCTGCAAAAGCCCTTAGTACAATCTTTTTGAGCTTCTAAGACGCGATTTAAAGATGAATTCTTCCTCAGGTACTCAAAATGGTCCTCAAAATTTCTTAAAAGTGCGTCTTTTTGAATTCTTCCGTTCACAAATTAGATAGAAAGGAAGAAATTTCTTTTTAATTCGTTGTCAGTTTGACTGCTAATTACAAGGGTTTTGTGAATATATATGAATACAAATCCAAAAATCTCACAATTTAATTCGTGATAATCAATTGGTAATCTTCGAATGCTAGCTCAGATTGAGGATAGTCTCAATTAAAACAACTAGCTCAACAATATCTAGGATTTCTCACTTTTACACCTAATAGCTAATGTCTTCTGTTACTCTGTGATGATAATTGATGATTGACCCTAGATGAAGCACACTGACATGACACCGTCTAACAATTTTACGAAGAAAAAAGAATATTAAGCTGTTTTGCTAATAATCATTTACTTCCGTCTGGACTCTTCTCGGCATGAATAATCTTTCCAGACCTAAAATCCAACAGTTTTACTGTTTTATCGGTAGAGGCGGTTGCTAGTGTATCCCCTCGTGAATTCCATCGCAGGCAATTAATCGGCTCTATGCAAGAATTAATTTGAATTTTTTGATAAGCCAATTAATGGATGAGAGGAAATAAAAGAAAATGAAATTATTTTTCTTTAACAAAATACTTGAATGAATGCCATTGAAAGTTTTAATTATCTTTGATTCTCTACGATCATAAACTCCGATACCTCCACCAGCACCTCCTTCTGCAAGCAAATTCCCATTAGTAGGGCAGGCATCGATCCAACATGTGTAATCTATATAAAATGCCCTTCTGAATTAGATGTAACTTACTTTGCTTTTCAAGTGCAACGGGATTCTTCAAAATAAACTTTTTCTTCACAGCGTCAAGAATGCTAAGCAGTCTTCGACCATGCTTAACGTATAAAAGTGGCTCACCACTATTGGTACTCCACCTGCAGAGGCTCCATATATCTACCATACAAACGTGAAGCAGTTGTTCGTGAGGTAATCCATGAATAAAGAGCACATTATTGTTTTTTTGGGTGGAAATCGTTAATAAAATCAGGAGTTTTAGTTACCTTCCCCCGTTTGCATGTTCAAATGAAAGCTACGATTGTCTGTAGTTACATCAGAGAGCAAACACACGCCATATCGATCGACTGTGGCTATAATCTCTCCGTTCGGATCAAAATCGAGACTACAAATAACATTTCCTAATTAAAATCATTGTAAAAGTCTTTAATCATATAAAAATAATTCAAATATGTTTGTTTTCATTATCTATGAGATATTGTGAAAAATTTTCGAAGGATGTGGAAGAGAGGAGAAAAGCAACACACTACCTTGGATGGAGTCGTATTGGGGATGCCACTTTGCTTTTCGGCATAAACTGACTGGAGTCTTTACGGGATTAGCATCGATTGTGAACAGATGATAAGCTATTTTTCTTTCAACGCACATAGCAGCCAAAAAATTTCGTCGTGGGTTATACGTCACATCGCCCTTGCTTGTTACTAAAAATATCATAAATATGAAATTTAGATCAGTAGTTATAGAAATATTTGACAACAACAACAGCAAATAGAGAGAAATGCGAATAAATATGAGTGGAAATTAAGACTGTGCCTCCGAGGACTTCTTCAAAGAAATAAACAGCTTTCATGCGATCTTTCCTTGAAATATCGAATAACGCCATGTTGGCAGAAAGCTCGCGACAATGATGGAGTGAGATTAGGAATCCTGTGTTTGGTATTTCCTTAACATGCGTCCAACTCTTTAACCCTAAGAAATGCCAAAAATATCAGAATCAGGCGACAAATAGCTTGAATCACAATTCATATTTTTGAGTTGAATGCCATTGAAACTAGCATACTCTTCCTTTTTCTCTAAGTCAATGATATTGATCTTATTTGCTCCCATTGAGCACCATGTAAGTCGTTGCGAAGAATTATCATCTATTCAAAATTGGATGTCGAGAGAGAACAATGAAAATTACTATCACTAACAAGAAAAACCCCAAAAATTATTTCTGAAGAAAAAAGTATACGATTTAAAACAAACGCTAATTACCAATAAGTTTTTTTTGCTTCTTTAATGAAGAGCTCAGTTGCGATACTGCTTTACCTTGTTTTTGCTCTTCAGATCCAGCATGCGTTAAGGTTGTTATCATTCTTTTTATTCTTCTTCCAATTTTCAAGTTGATTGGAACAATATTTTTATTCATTTAGAGATCGATCTTGATAAAATTATTTAGGTACATTTCTATGATCACACTATGCAAATATATCAACGTCACTAGGGGATGAATTTTCCAGCTCACGCTATTTTCATTATCTCAACAAGATATGTCATGTAATTCCGTGAAGAACAAATTGTTGATATTGCTGGTATTTACCATGTATATTCACTTGCAAGCCCATTAAATTTTAACGTCTCAGCAGTTTTTCAGCTAAAGCAACTCAATTTAGAACATATTGCGGACTCCTATTGACAACCATGACCATTAGGAGCACAAAGAATTTAGAAAATTACTGATCGTGATTCTTTAGAACTATTCGATTCGATTCTGCAATGAACTTAAATGTTCGGATCAGTCTTTATGAGAAAAATGAAAAAAAAAAACTTTCCAAATAAGTTAATTATTTAGAATCATTAACGAACTTTTAGATAAGGCAGTACAAGATTCGGTTTCATCAAGCTCTTTTTTTCTTGAATATTGCATTTCTTATTATTTTATTTCTTGTATAGTTACAAACATTTTGATTCATGATAATGAGCAATTGAGTCCTAAATTTCCATTTAGAATATACAGACTTATGAAAAATCCAGTTTGATGCTTGATAGAGCAGTGTGTCTTTTCATTTATTTTGGGCATAATTACACTTGTTTGATAAACACTGGCAGTTAAATATAAAGTAAAGCATCCAAAAGGTAGCATTGCTTATCTAAAAAAAAATCCTCGAGGATTACAAAACTACGAGTCTCTTAAGAGCTTTTCAATTGGACTTCTAATTATAAAAATTTTACATTATGCAGCATCACTCGAAAGAAAAGTTACTAAACACTGTGAGATCTACAACAACGTTGCTTTCACTAGGTTTTGTAAAATAAAATGACTGCTGTGCAGGTTTATGTTTTAATTATTATTATTTTATGGTTCATTTGGGTAACCATGGAAAAGGCCAATGATTCAAAACATGAAAACCAAAAAGAGTATGCAGAAATCCCATCAAATAGATGGGGAAAACAACCTGACTGCTCAGAATTAATATGTTAACATTATTTGAAAGGGAGATGAAGTTTCGAAAATATTCCAAATAGTCGGTTCAACTAAGTTTGATAGTTACTTGTTTGCTCAGCTTCGATATCATCAATTTTATTTAAAGATAAATCGAGTATTTGGAGATTAGTCCAAGTTTTATTGTTGCGTAAATGTTCCGCTCCTTTGCCACCACTCTCATTTATTGATAAAAGAAGTTGCTGAGATAAGTCCAAGTTTTATTGTTGCTTAAATGCTCAGCTCCTTTATCACCAATATTATTGCTAGATAAATCGAGTGTTTGTAGATTGGTCCATGTTGTATTGTTGCTTAAATGTTCAGCTCCTTTATCACCAATCTCAGTATTAGATAAATTGAGCATTCGGAGATCAGTCCAAGTTTTATTGTTGCTTAAATGTCCAGCTCCTTTATCACCAATACTATTCTTAGATAAATTGAGAACTTGTAGATTAGTCCAAGTTTTGTTGTTACTTAAATGTTCAATTCCTTTATCACCAATCTTATTACTAGGTAAATGGAGTGTTTGCAGATTGGTCCAGGTTGTATTCTTACTCAAATATTCAACTCCTTTCTCATCAACATTGTTACTACATAAATGGAGTGCTTGTAGATTTGCCCAAGTTTTGTTGTTGCTTAAATGTCCAACCCCTTTGGCACCAAAACTATTCTTAGATAAATCGAGCGTTTGGATATTAGTCCAAATTATATTGTTGCTTAGATGTTCAGCTCCCCCCTTACCAATTTTAGTCTGATATAAATTGAGTGTTTGTAGTATCTTCCATATTTGGTTGTTGCTTAAATGACCAGCTCCTTATTCACCAATTTCATTTAAAGATAAATCCAGTGCTTGTAGATTCGTCCAATTTTTATTTTTACTTAAATGTTCAGCTCCTTTCTCACTAATCTTATTCCAAGATAAATTGACTGTTTGTAGGTTGGTCCAAGTTTGATTATTGCTTAAGTGTTCAGCTCCTTTATTACCAACCTTATTCTTTAATAAATCGAGACTTTATAATTGAGTCCAAGTCTGGTTGTTACTCAAATGTTCAGTTCCTTTCTCATCAATATTATTGGTAGATAAATTGAGTTTCTGTAGGTTAGTCCAAATTGTCATCATTTTAATCCCACTTGCCAACATTAACCCATCACTGGCAATAGTAGATAAGTTTTGAGTCAACGTTTTGACACTCCCATTCTTAAAATTTCTCCACACAGATCTAAAGATCGAATGCATGGCATCCACAAAAGATGCAAATCTTCTTTTCCAGATTCATTCAAGAATCCTTCTCTACGAAGGTCCTTTCTGCTCAGTTTTAACGTCTCTCTTTGAGATAAAATGGCGTTAAATTCACCTCTCCTTTCATCTTTATAATTTGAAACTGATTCCGTCATCAAGTTCTGTGATAACTAAGTCGCCTGGATGGATTGCTTATGTCTCCAGCAAGGACTTGCTTAGGATCTATGATGAGATACTTTCTAGGTTTGAAACTAATCATTGTGTTAATTTGTGGCAAAATTAGACTCGATAGTCTCGAAGAGACAAGATTAATTCGATAAACTCATTTTCGTCAGGACCATGAATGCTGGAAAAAGAGTGTGGAAAGAATTGGAAATCCTCAGTAAATTGATCAAAGATCGAAAACTGTTTCGAAACTTAACGTAATCTCGCTATCTTATTATTTTTTAGATTATCAAAGTTACTACATTAAAATAGTGAAAAGGTAAGAGGGGTTAAAAAATGCTACTTAATCACCTCACTCGCGAATAACTAGCAGCAAAACTACTATATAAATCTCTCTCTAACGATTATAAATGATTGTTCTAAGTTTCGTCCAGACTTGATTGCTGCTTAGATACTCAGCGCCTTTATTACCAATATTATTCTCAGATAAATCGAGTCGTCTTAGGTTAATCCAAGCTGTATTCTTACTCAACGACTCTGCTTCTTCGTCACCGATGCAGCAAGATTGTAAAATTAGAGTTCGTAACTCGCTCCAGTTTGAGTTGAGACTCAAATATTCGACTCCTTGATCTTCGAACATATTGTTTGACAAATCCAGCTGTTGAAGATGACTCCAAGTTGTATTCTTAACCAACTGGGTAAGGCCTTGCTGACCAATGTAATTTCCGTTCAAATTGAGAGTTTGCAGTCTTGTCCATATTTTATTTGAGTTCAAATAGGCACCTCCTTTCTCAAGAATCTGATTATTAAACAAATTCAGCGACCGGAGGTTCGTCCAGCTTTTATTATTGCCCAAAGATTCGGCTCCTTTCTCTCGAATCAAATTCTCAGCTAAATTAAGATTTTGGAAGTTCGTCCAGGTATTATTACTGCCCAAAGCGGCAGCTCCGTTAGCACCAATAGGATTATCTGATAAGTCGAGGGTTTGCAGGCAAGTCCAGGTTGTATTTTTGCTCAAATGCTCAGCTCCTCTGTCGCCAATTTCATTCTCAGATAAATTGAGCGTAAGTAGGGCTGTCCAGGTCGAGTTCTTGCTCAAGTACTCAGCACTCTTCTCACCAATCTTATTAATAGATAGATCAAGTGATTTGAGTTGAGTCCAAGTCTTATTGCTGCCCAAAGCGGCGGCTCCTATTTCACCGATTCTATTCTCAGATAAATTGAGAAGTTGTAGATTCGTCCAAACCGTGCTGGCCAAAGATTCAGCTCCTTTGTCACCAACAGTGTTGCTCGATAAATCGAGTGTTTCTAGATTAATCCAGCTCGAATTTTTGATTAAATACTCAGCTCCTTTCTCACTAATATTGTTCGATTGCAAATAGAGTGCTTGTAAGTTCTTCCAACTGTTATTGCTACTCAGGTACTCAACGCCCTTATCATTAATCTTATTGAGGGATAAATCAAACGTATGTATTTGAATCCAGGTTGTATTTTTGCTCAAATGTTTAGCCCCTTCCTCTCCAATATTATTCTTCCTCAGAGAAAGTTTAGACAAACTCACCCAAGCGGTGTTTTCTCCTATCGCCATTGCTCCTTTAACCCCTATATTGTTGCAAGATAAATTGAGTTCTTTCAGGTCTTTCCAAGTTTGATTTTTCCCGATTGAAGCTCCACCTTCAACTCCAATTTTATTCTCTGATAAGTCCAGAATCTTTAGTTTATTCCATTCGGTGTTCGTTCCGATTGCTTCAGCGCTTCTGTCACCAAGAGAATTGCTAGAAATATAAAGCTCTTCGAGATCTATCCACGTTCTATTATTTCCTATAGCAACACCTCCTTCGTCAGGTATCTTGTTACTTCTGATATCAAGTTTTCTTAGTCTCGTCCAGATCGTATTGCTTCCGAGCGCTTCAGCACTCTTCACACCGAGATTGTTGTCCGCTAAGCAAAGTTCTGTCAGGTTGCTCCATGTAAAACTCGTCCCTATGGTAACTCCGCACTCATCGTCAATGCTATTAGTTGATAGATCGAACTTTTTAATATTTTTCCAAACTTCATTATTTGCCAAGGCAGTAATAGTATTTACTCCTATCTCGTTATTTGATAAATGAAGGACTTGAATCTCAGTCCAAACAGAATTTTTCACTAATCCTCGTCCTCCCTCGTCTTTTATACCGCATTCGTTTAAATACATTTCCTTTAAATTTTTCCAGCTTACGTTGAGTCCAATTACATTGGCTCCTTTATCTCCAATGCTATTTCCTGATAAATCCAGCATTTCTAAACTGTTCCAAGCTGTGCTCTCTGTTAGAGCTTTTGTCCCTTCATAATGTATATTATTATCTTGCAATATGAGTTTTTTTAGGTTGATCAGAGCTTCATTAGTACTGATTGTCTCAGCGCCTGCATTTCCAATTAGGTTTTTTGATAGATTCAGCTCTTCGAGATCACTTAGCTTTAGAGAATTGATAAAAGCTCGGACACCGTCATCATTCATGCCGTTCCTTTCTATGGAGATTCTTTTCAGATTTTTCCATTTAAGATTGCTTCCAAGGACAGCTAGATTTTCATTTTCAATTTCATTTTCTGCTAAAACTAACTCATTTAAATGAATAGCAGAAAGATTTTGGGTGAGCGAAACTATGGTTTCCTTATTAATTCGACTTTGAGTCAGTTCGAGCGATTGGATATTTGGTATCCAAATGAAATATAATTCTTCATTCTGAGACTCCGTAAAGAACCCCTCTCTGCGAAGGTCTTCTTCATTTAGTTTTAAAGAATTTCGCTTTCTCAAAATACTCATGAAATCTTCTCTTCTTTCATCTTTAAACAATTCTACCTCGCTTTTAAACGCCTCATCCAATGTCTGGACTTTCGCCATAAAATAAATTTCAGCTTCAAATTGAGACGACATGCTGTTTCGCTCGGAAATGAGCTGCTTTGAGTATTTCTCATTGAGGAACCGCATGTGAGTAGGAACATTACTCACATGATTATGCTGAAGATAAATGATATTGATCTTTTTCCATGTGGTATTTGCCGATAAAGCTTGAGCGCCTTCATCACCAATATAATTATGTTTCAAGTCCAATTCTTGAAGATTACACCAAGATATATTCTTAGCTAACCCTTTAGCTCCTTCATCTTCAACTTTATTCGCAGTGAGATCTAATCTTTTCAACTTTGTCCATGTCAAGTTAGCTCCAAGGCCAAGAGCCCCCTTATTCCCAATGGAATTGTATGATAAATTAAGAAATTCAAGGTTGCTCCAGTTTGTATATTTCCCGATCCCCCAAGCAATTTCATCATTCAGAGACTTTTGGCTGAGATCGAGCTTGGAACTGAACTGATCTTGGCTTCCTATGAAATCATTCAAATTCTCAATGAATCTTTCTCTCTCCTTATCACTAAATCCACGTGCGCCTCTTTGATGAAGCAACATTAAATTCGTCTCAGACAGTTCGAGTACGTCTTCAATATTTGCTCCAGATACATTCAATCCGATCCTTGAGAAGTCTTTCTTTGTTAATTTATGAGTAGATAATCCACTGGTAACGTCCCAGATCCTTATAGTCTTATCTTCACTTCCGGAAATAACCTGTGTGCCATCAGGAGTAAATTTACAACTTGTGATCCTGCTTTCATGGCCTCGAAATTCATGAGTAAAGACACCAGTTGCCGCATTCCAAATGCGAAGAGAATTATCTTCAGTTATGAAAACAAGTTGCTTGCCATCAGCGCTAAAGTCAAAATTTCTAGCTTCTTGTTGAAGGCTTTTCCCAAATTTGAGGAGGCAATCTCCGGTAGCAATCTCCATGATGTAAGCGTTATCATCTCTGCAGGAGACGAGCAAATGCTTTCCGTCTGCATTCAATTTGCAGTATTCAACAATATGTTGAGATTTTGCGGCTATCTTTTTCAGCTCTCGGATTTTTCCAGTCTTAATATCCCTTTCGAAGATGACAATACTGCTCCCCATAGCCGCTGCAACTGTATTCCCATTCGAAGAAATAGAAATGCAATTAGCGGCGTCTTCAAATTGGAAATAAGGCCACTCTCCAAAATTAACTCTCTTTAGATTTGCTCTCCTGAAATTTGCATCTTTTAGCATAGCGCTTGAGAAATTTACGTTCATGAGGTCAGCTTCACTAAAATTTGTTCCCTCAAAAGTACCATGGCTCAAGTTTGCATGAGGTATGCATATATTACTCAAGTCGAGGCCACTGAAGTTGAAATTCATAGCGTTCAAGAAAGTGATTGCGTTAGCTGCGTCTGCAGTTGAGCTTTGTTCTTCAACGAACTTCGGATCAGTTTCTAATGCGTTTACTCTGGAGGCGTAGATTCTAGTCAAACACTTTGTCTCGATTTTTCGGTCGATGGCATAAGCGTCTTGTAAGAAGGTGACTACCCCTTGATCTGAGATAATCAATTCAGGTGATAAATTAATGACAGCATGTAAGTGGCTACATTCACCGACAATCATTTCGAGGATTCCATTTGCCACGAGATATTCGAGGAAGCTTTTATGAAGAAAAGAGTACTGATAATCATTTTGCCGTCTCAATGGACATCCACTTCTTGCTATTGACATGTCAGTATTTGCGTCATCAAAACACTCCTTGAAAAATTTATCCTCCTTGACTTTTATCTCGGTTTCCTTTTTCGAATGCAGTCTCAGTGCGATCATTCTTGAAAAGTCCAGAAAATCTTTAGTGACTTGCCTGTCAAGTGGTATCTTCCCACTTTCAATGTGTTTTCTTTCTTGCTTTGCGAACCAGTGATCCATGAAACATTTATAGATGGCATATCTATTTAAAACAACGGTTTCAGATTGCTGTTCTCTGGGGGTTGTTTCTTCTCTCATGGTTTCGTCTTGTTTCTTATTCTGGCTCATAGATTTGAGATAATCCTCTAATTGAGGCAATGACTCTGCCACCAATCTTAGAATGAATGGATTCGTGATGAGTTCCTTCAGGTTAGGAAGAGTGGATATCTTTTGCTGATACTCTTCAAGAGTATAACTCCTCTTCTGCACTTTTATTGATTCTTCTGAGTACCTCTGGAGATATTGGTTAATTTGTTGACTATTAAACGGTTGAATTTCGTACTCTTTCAGAGTGCCTCCAGCAGGTTTAAACCATTGTTGGTATCCGGTTGTAAGGTATTGCGTCCTGCAAGTAATGATAACTCTGATATTTTGGGCATACTGCCTGAGCTGCTGAATATTATAAAGATTCTGCTGGCAGCCGCCAGCTATCTCGTCGTAACTATCCATTAAAACGACCAGACATGAGTTTTTCGGATCGTATTCATCATGATATTTCGCTGTGAGAGTATTTTGAAAACTCTTCGAGACATTAGCTTTGTTGTAATCTTTCAGATCAATATAAATTGGCATAGGAGTCTCCTTTATGTTTCTTCTCTTGTTGAGGAGTTTCTGCTCAAGGTATCGCAAGGATAATGATTTGCCAGATCCCGAATCTCCTTTTAGCAGTATCACAGTGTTGCTTGAATTACCAGGAGAAAAATCGATAAATTCGTCTATTTTCGCTGATAATGGCACAAGTCTGCCATCATCAAGGACATCTGGGTCCACATAAAAATATAATTCTTCTTGAGAGGCCATAATTTCACCTTCACGAGCTTTCTCTTGATTGAAAACTTCTTCAAACTCTCCCATCTTTTCTGAAATTGGAAATAAATAAGGATTCTTGTTCATAAGCAATTTAATATCATTTTCATACTCAGCTCGTAGTTTAGCTTGCCGCCCTGCTAAGAAGTCTATAAGGAAATCAGCAGTCAAATTGAAGTATGTTGTGAAATGATGAGCACCAGGTCTCGCAAAAAAGCCTTTGAACATAGGTCGTGTCGTCTGTAGAATCTTGTGTACAGTCAAGAGGAACTCTTGCTGAGTTCCTTGTGGTAAATTATCATAGTGCAAAAAAAGCCGCTCCTTCGTACCAGCAGTTGCAACCCGAATTGTTCTCTTTTCTTCTACGGAGGTAGTTCCGCTCGTAGTAAAAGCCTCTCCAGGGTCGATTTTGATAGTCTGAGCATATTTGCTGCCATCAGCGTCTTCCACGACCTGGAAACCGATGTTTCCTCCAGACCCTCCAATTACATCGATATCATTAATTAATACCGCGACAGCTAAAATTTGTCCCAACCCACGTTCTGGCAGTGATTCCTGATCATCCTCCCTTCTGATTTGCCGGTTGGGATTCGGAGAGGAGGACAGGAATTTCTTTCCACAGTAATTTTGATAAGTTTTGAATCCTGGAATGAGTTCACTCATGGTGTGAACTACCTCAAGCTTTGCGAATCTTGGAATCGTATTGGTCATTCTTTGTTTCGAAAGCTCTATTCTTGGTGTATTGGCTCCATAGAAAGCATAAATATCACTTGCAATTCTCTCTTTGCAGGCGAAAGCCTCAGCTTTTTCTTTTTGTTCTAAATGGAGATCAGCTTTACCAAGCCATTCTTTTTTCGTCGAAATTTCTTCAAAGATACCACTGCTCACTGATGATCCTGCGAGTCTTTTCTTGCCAGTATTCCTAAAATCATGATCTCTTCTCACAATAGGACGCTGCCAGCTTGGTAGTGAATTCGCTTTTATGTTGGTCTTATCGTTAATACTTTCTTTCTCAGTTAGCTGCCTTGCACCTTCTGCACTTTCCGTTCGAGTCAGAGGTGTGTCCAAATCGCCGGGAGTTACATCAGGTGTGCATGAATTTAATTCCGTTTTTCTATCTATGTATTTTTCTTGCAATTCTAAACTCTCCAGTAGGTCTTTCAGATTGTCTTTGAAAGAGAGAGAGTTGCTTCCATAAGTTTTCCATCCTCCCAGCTCAGCTGTCTTAATAACTGCAGGTGAATAATTAATGATGATGCTATTTTGCTTCTCAATTTCTTTAATTTCAAGCAGCTTTGAGATTATCTCAAGCTGTTCAGCAGCATTATCGCCATATGAGTCCAGGCCAAACCCTGCTATCCAAATGCCATGATCTTTGTTTGTTATTATAGCTGAATTCTTGATATCAACGTCTTTGTATGCAATATTATCCCGAACTAACATGGCAGATACTTCAGGGAACCCCTCAAGACCTTGCTCCTGGCAAGCTCTGTTCAAATTGTTCAAGAGTTCGATTTGCTCGCCTTCTGTGAGTCGGGAGTTGAATACAAGTTCATATTCATGTTCGTGGGTCAGGCTTTTCAGATGTTTGGCAATTTGAATTCCATGTTTAAGTATAATCCTGATTCCATTGTCGAGTTCAGTGAGGACTAAGTCATCTGGGTAGATGTTTTGAGCCATGATCTTTCCAGCAAGGACTTGCTTCGGATCGATTATGAGATATTTTTTCTGTTTGAGTTTCATGGATAAAACGCAATCTTGAAATAAATTTTTGATGGAGTACTCGAACTCCGTTTTAATTGATAGTCACATGCTTAACTCTCTTTATCACGCTGATAGATGGGGATGTTATGAAAACTTTGGGATTTGGATGAACGCAAACGTGATTAAAAATATTGCTGCCATGATTGTCGGCTTTTCTTTTCAGCAGCAAGAGTATTAAACTCATACTGTTTCAAAATTTGAAGTTAGACTTGCCATTAGAGGTTAATTTTCGTTGAACTCTACTTATTTCTAGGATAGTGTATGAAAGGAACCTGAGCCGCATTTAAATAAATAACTTATTACAAAGAAAACAATTTTCAATGAATTCCGTAAGATGCTCATCATGGGATAATTCAAGAAAATCCCCTTGAGATGCTGTCCTAACCTCTGTGACTGTAGACTTTCGAGGAAAATGCAGAAAAAGGCTGAGAATTTTACAAAAAAAGAATTATTGCTCAAGTCCAAATCAGTTAAATCTGCCCAGGAAGTAACTTGGGCAAGTTCAGCGATGTTTCACTGAGTAATATCTGGCTTCTAGTAGTTCACTTAAATTAATTAAGATTTCAGAGAGTCACAACCATTTGATTTCAGATAGTGAATTAATTCCTCCAGAGCGCCGAAAATTTAAATTAATTATAGCAAATCTCAAAACAATAAAATCAAAAGAAAACATGAAAATGGTTTCAAAAAATATAGAAAAAGAGATTGAGAAGCTAATTCTTCCCAAAACAAAGCTCCTTTATGAAGATTTCAAATTAGTAGCAGAAACATCGACATACAAAGTATTCAATGCCAGAGCTCGTGCTTCTCGTGAGTACCATTCAATCAGAGTCCTTGATTGCACAAAAGATGATACGAAAGCCAACGGAGCCCATGCAGCAACACTTTTCATTCAAGAACTACTTTGGCTTCAACATCGCGATCCGGGCTCTGTCTTCACAAATACGTTCGAGATCAGCGAAAATGGCAGCCAATTTGCTTGCGCAACCCTCTCTTATCTTCCACTGAGCCGCCAGCTTGATGGAACTGCAGAAATTATTAATCCAAAAGATTTCAATACCATTGAAAAGTTGCTGAGCGATGTTCTCTCTGATGTGGAGTTTCTTTGGAAAGACCTCCAGCTAAGAAAAATCTTAGATACGTTGGGTCCAGAAAATATCTACTTTATCAAAGAAAAAGAGAGGTTCTTCTTGGGAAATTGGGGAAAAATCTATGAAAAACCTCAACCAACAGCTAGTAATTTATCAGCAACCTCGACTTATGCTTCTGAGACAACAAAGAACAAGAAGGTAAGCGCTCAGGATTTGGCAGAAGAAATTCAAGCGTTGGCCTTTGCAGTATTAAAGATGAACAAAGTGAACTGTGATAAACTTCAGGATTTACTTGCTGCACCAATACTACAAATCGCAACTTATGATTTTATGATGAAGTCAGCACTAAAAAAGAGTTTTCCAGAGTCTGAGAAATTACGCGGTTTGATCGGAAGGATGCTAAGCCTAGACTTCCAAAATTTACCCAAACTTGAAGAGCTGAGAGTCAAAAAAGAGAGAACTCCCCATTCATCCGATCCCGTCTTCGAGGAATCAAAACAATTGCAAGGTGAAACGCAGATCAGTTACCCAAAAAAATCATCCACAAAATTCAGTAGTATACTCCTTGATTTTCGCTAAATTTATTCATTTCTATTTTTTCTCAATAGAAAAGTTCTCTTCAAAACCGAAGCTATTTGCATGGGCCTCATGGATGAATAAGATTAAGATTGTTAACCTTGAAACGAAACAAGAATTTGCAAATTTTGATGGTGTCAACCTCAAAAAGACTTCTGGTACTTATCAACCTTCATTTCTGTCTCAAATTCAGTCGCAATACATTAAGGTTTCAGGTGGATTCACTTGAAAGAGATTGCCAATACAGGATTACTTGTTTCTGTTCACCACTGCGCGGAAACATCTGCCAATCTCGAAGTTTATGATGTCTCACAAAAAGAGCAAACTGAGACAATATATTCAGCTCAGGAGGTCACTGGCAGTAGAATCAACATGAACTAAACTTTTTCTCATATTTTCTCCTTTTTTAGTAACCGGCTGGGGAGATTTGACCTATAACACACGAAGGAACATCCTTGGAGCAATGTGTGTTGGAGGAGAGGTAGCGTATCAACTGTACAATGTTAACACATCGGGATCTGATGACATAGTAAAATTCGTTCGAAATTCAAAGTGGCACCCTCAATATCGGGAAAAAAAGAGTAATTAATATATTATTTCCCATTATAGACTCGCTTGTATCTAGAAAACAACATAACCGGCCTTGATTTCAGCCCTAAAATGGAGAGACTGCAGCAACCATTGACAAGTATGGGGTGTGCTTAATCTCAGATGTGAGCACCGATAGTTATCGATTCCACTTGAACATGGCGATGGATACCGAAAAGGGTAAACAACGCGTTTTGCATGCATGCATAGTTTCCAGAGTCTTACTTTCCTCCACTGCGACCAGATCTCTTCGTTCTCTTTTCTGTTATAATTTTTATTGATAGTATTAGAAAATTGTCTTTATTCTTACGATTACTGTCACGATGATGCTGGTCGCTGCAGATGGGGCACTTATCCTGATGAGCCATTATTATTCATTAAGTACGACAGGAGGCTCCTCAATATCCTCGAAGTTGAGAAGAAAGTTTTCATTATGAAGAGCTCGATTCAAATTGAATCAAAGGGTAAGCGCAGCAAATGGCTATTCTGTTTTCCTTCTTATCCTTCGACTTTTTCACTTGATATATACGAATCAATTTCGAAGAGTAAAGATAGAACAATGCTGTCTCTTCTCAATGAGGAAAAAGCTGACTTATTAATTTGAAAATTTGAACTGATATATTTTTTGAGTTCTTCTTCTCCTTGTTTGCTTTAACATTCGTCACTCTTAGATTTCACTTATTGGATTGATGTATGTCCGAACAATGGAAACCTATTAGCTGCAGGTGGTCAGGATAACACTCTCAAGATATTTGACAAACGAGATTCAAAGATCGTCCTAACTTTCGAGAACATTCACAAAAGTAAATACTTTTTGGATTTGTTTAATAAACTTTTCTGACTTCTAATCATTGTTTCTAGACTGGATCTATTGTGTGCGATGGGATCCAAGCGGCGAAATAATCGCGAGTACTTCAAGAGATACATCAGCAGCACTGTTGGACTTCAAGACTGGAAAAAAGCTTTATACTGGACACACCTCAGACGGAAGTAAACTTTCCTATTTGACTAATAAAGCTATTCCGATCTCTTCTTAGATGCTGCGACGTCAATCTGTTTCATTTGAGAAGGGATTAAAGCTAATAATGGCACGAGGAGAAAACAGTCACAAGAAACATTTTGAGAGAAAGATTATTTTCCAGAATGATAATAGTATTTTTTAGAACTGCCAATGACACAAACTTTTTATTTTTCAGAATGTTATCATGCTTTCTTCTGTTTCTGACAACAAAAAAATTAGTTATGGAGACTGCGAACTCAATCAAACGAGAAAAACATAGAATCATTCTCTTCGAAAATTATCTTAGGTTTGCTTTAATTGCAAAAATGCGAGTCAGCTTTTCAAGTATAAAGAAGTCATCACTGCCGACTTTGAGCTCGCTAATATCCTTCTTCTCGAGTTGGTCAATCTACATTGAAAGCTTAACTTCTAGTAGATTGGAAAGCCATGATGGTTTGGCTGATAATAAGATAACAAACGATGATATTAAGAAAGCATGTGTCTACTTTGATGACTTTTCTATTTGTCCAATATTTTTGTTTACGGAATTTTATTACCGCTTATAACAACGAGATAGATTTTTCAACAAGCGACATATTTATTTTTTCAACAATTTCATATAGCATTTACAACAGCTCAGTTCAATTGTTCACCACCTTCAGTACTATTTCTATATCACCCCAATGTGGGTTTTTCTTTAACTCTACAACTGCTACTCCTTTATCAAAGCCATTACCTTGTAATTCGAGTTTTTTCAATGCTTTCCAAGCTTTATTCTTGCTTAACTCTCTCACTCCCTTGTCTTCAATCAAGTTGAAGTTTAAACTTAGAGTTGTTAGATTGACCCAACTTAGGTTTTTGCTTAAATTCATAGCTCCATTATTTCCAATAGCGTTTCCAGCCAGATCCAACGATTGCAGATTTACCCAAGAAGTATTCTTTGCTAGCGCTTTTGAGCCATTGGGTCCGATCGAATTAACAGACAAATTCAATTCCTGAAGATTTGGCCAAGTTGCATTTTTGCTCAATTGTTCACATCCATTAGCTCCTATTGAGTTCTTCCATAGTATTAGGGTTTTCAACTTGCTCCATGATTCATTTTGGCTCAGAATTGTGATACCTTTGTCACCGATCGAGTTATTTCCAAGGTTTAGTATTTCTAAATTAACCCAACTGGTATTTTTACTCAGTTCGATGACACCATCATCACCCATCGAAGTAAACGCGAGATTTAGGGTTTGAAGATTGACCCAGCTAATATTTTGACGCAGTTCAGCTGCTCCTTGAGCAGAGAACCAGTTTCCCGCTAGATTTAGCGTTTTCAAAGTAATCCAAGACGAATTCTTCCTCAGATGAGCAATTCCAGTCGCATTAATCGAGTTATTGGCTAAATTGAGCGTTTCAATCGAAGGCCAGATCGTATTTTGACTCAAAGCTAGAGCTCCTGTCGCATTAATGGCATTTTTTGCTAAATTGAGAATGGTCAAATTTGGCCAACTCGTCTCTGTTAATAAGTAAAGCGCCCCTTCATTACCAATAGCATTGTCAGCCAAATTAAGAGTATGAAGATTTGTCCAAGCTGTATTCTTGGCGGATCCTTTGCCTGACTTGAAGGTGATTTTGTTACCATGCAAGTCAAGCACTCTGAGAGATTTCCATGATTCGTTAGTAAACATATTGCTTCCTTCTTCTTGAATTTGATTCTCGCCAAGCATGAGCTCTTCTAGCTTAGCCCAAGTGCTATTGTTAGAAATTCCCATCGCACTCTTACCACTTATTTTGTTGCCTGAAAGATCAAGCCGTTTTAGATTCGGCCAGGCGCAATTGGTCCCAATATGCGCGATTTCTTCGTCTCCAATAGAATTGTTTTGCAGCTCGAGAATCTCTAAGTTTACCCAGCCCGTATTTCCACCGATCGCTCTGGCCGTTTCTTGGCTGAGGTTTCGAGAGTTCAACGAAATTTTGGTGATTTCTTTCGGAATAGAGTTCACTATGTTCATTTTCATAAAGAGCTCATCAACTTTGCCGTAATCCCCTTTCTGCCTGAAAATATTTATGCTCTCTTCCGAGACCCCGTAAGCGGAGTTGATATTAGTTCCTTTCAAATTAAGCTTATTTGTGCTACTCTTCTGACCCCTTTTCATTGGAGTAGCCAGTTTATGAGCAGGAGGAATTTTGCAGAAGGAGAGAGCGCATTTATCTTCTGAAAATGCTATTATCTTGCCTTGTATACTTGTCGCGTTAACGGCTTCACTCACCTTCTGTGTTTGTGAGGAATTTTTTTTAGGGTTTTTGCGAGTCTCTTTTTTGGAAGGGTTAGCTGAGAAGATTGCTTCTTTGAGATCTGCAATGTCTTTTCTTGCGAGGAAACGATCATCTGTGTAGAATAATTGACTGCCATCGAACTCCACATAATTGCTGACAACTGTTCCCAAATGTTTAACATATTTCATAAAGCGTCTTCGAACAAAGTCGTAAATGTGACTTGTATTCCACTTGCTATAAAATGCAATTTGTTTTCTGTTTGAACTAAATCTGCAATAATGGTAGATATTTGGCTTCTCAGTGTAAAAAGGCTTTGGGTCTCTCATAAACCTGACTCTGAATTTTGCTTCCATAGTATTCAGTAAGATGACCAAAGCGCCTTCTTCAATTTGTAGAGCCAATCTGCCATCCGGATTAAACTTGCAATCTGTAACTGAACCGCATTTCTTTTCCTTCCGTTTCCGCTCATATTTGCCAGAGGTGTTGTTTCGAACGAAAATAAAGAGTTGATCGCGTTTATTCCAAGCAGATGTCGTAGTTCCGGATGAGTAAGATATTATGCTATTCCCGTCTGCGCTGAGCTGGATATGAGTCTTCTCACCACTCGCTCCCTTCAGCTTGTGGCAGGTTCTACTTGGAACTTCCCACAATAAGAGGTTACTGCTGTGCCGATATATACCTCCTCTATTATGTAATACTTTCTTTCCGTCCGAGCTAATTACGCACTTTGTAATTTCCACAGTATCTTCATCTTCGGTTTTCAACGTTGTCACTTCTTTGAAAGCCAAACTGTCTTTATCTTTGATTAATACGACAATCTTATTGTCATATGCGACTGCAACATGCTTTCCATTCGGTGGGATAGAAACGTCAACGACTTTCTGCTTATCTATCCAATCAGGATATATTCCAAAACAGATCTTTTTCAAATTTGCAGCTATCAAATCAGCATTTTTGAGGCAAGCTCCCTCTAGAAGTACACATTGTAAATCAGCATTTGCAAAATTTGTTTTTTCAAACTTCCCGTAACTCATATCCGCATGAGGAATGCAAATATTACTCAAGTCTAAACCGCTGAAATTATAGTCTGCGGCATTCAGAATGGTGACAATATTTGCTGCTGCTGTTGCAAACGGAGACTGCATAGGAGAAATCTTCGAAATCTTGATGAAATTAAGTAAATCTTCAGCGATAAGGCGCTTTTCTCTAACAGCATCGATGAGAAATTTTGCAATTAATGAGCCAGTCATTAAAACTTTTCGATTGATCAGCAAAGTCTTTGGCACTGTCGAGCTATCTTTTTTCGAATATCTCATAAGCTCTTCTTCGATTGACCTTGCTACAAGATAGTCCTGTAATGCTCGGAAACGGAAATAGATTCCTTTTTCATCACGTCTAAGGATCTGAGGACAGCCAGAGATGAGAGCTTCGTCGATCACATTTTGTTGCTCTTTCTCATCTGTGCTAAATTCTGAGGGTTCGAGGTGATACCGACTGCAAGTAAGGGCGTGATGATGCAGCCTAATTAAAATCGACTTATATAGCTCATCGGTTGATAGTTTGGAGAGCTGCCGAGTTGCTGGTTCTGTTTCTCTAATTGATTTGATAGTGTACTTTATGAATGTGTCATAGAGCGGAGTTGTATTGCTACGAATCTCAGGGAAATAAATCTCTGGAATTTCCTGTACCTGTGTCTGATTTTGATCTTGTAGAAGGTCTGGAAGCATATTCGCAGCGAGAATTAGTTTTAAAGGTGTTTTCAAAGATTTTTTCGAAAGATAGTTGATCATAGCATGCTCATATTCTTCAAGAAAAATCCATGAAAATGTGATCTTCTGATTAACATCCCCTTTATCTCTGAGAATAATATACTTTTTCAGAAATGCTTTTATTTCTCCATCTGTAAATTTCTCAAGAATTCTCTCAACTAGCGATCCTTGAATTGGCAACTCATCTTCTTTATCTAATTGAGCGAAAAGTAAGTCTCTCCGATCAATTTTGGAAAGACTATTCTCTCTACAAGTCACAATAACTTTTGAATTTTCCCAATCAGGGCCAATAAGTATGAGATTTTTGAATAAATTATGACTGATACAGTCAAAATCAGTTCTCAAAGGTCTCGAATCTAAGATTTGATCGTACCCATCAAGGATAAACAGCAATTTGGGTAATTTGTTCGCTCCACTTTTGCTTCTATGAGCGTGTTTCAGAAGCCCAATTTCGGTTTCAGTTAGGAGTAATTCTTGAGTAAGAGTCTCAGTGATGACAGACTCACCTGAGCACCGTGATCTCGATAAGTCAATGTAAATAGGAAGCCACCATTCACTTCCATTAAGGCGGGGTTCCGGGTCCCATTCAAAGAGGATGGCTCTTCGAAGATATTCGCAACAAAATGATTTTCCGATACCAGTCTTGCCGACCAACAACATCACTCTCGATTTCGAGTCGGGACTGAATAAAGTCTTTTTCACATCCAACTCGAGATCCATTGGCTCCATATACTTGTGATTATCAAAATCACTAAAGTTTCTGACTTTTGTTGGAATAAAGCTTTCAATAACTTCTTGTCCATATTTGTTTTCCTGTATTTTCTGTACATATCTACTGATTTTAGATAACAGTTCCAAGTAGTCATTTTCCTTAGGTTCGTTATGCTCTATGCTATCTCCACCTCCACGAAATTGAAGGTTTCCGATGTTGATGTCTTTTCCATAATCTTGGTGATGAGCTATTGGTAATGCAGGAACAATATTTCTGATTTTATTCGAAGAGCGATGTGTTTTCGCACTATTTGAGAGATTTTGAGCCAAGGGTGAAACGTTTTTTCTTTCGAACATCAGTTTTAATTAAATCATAAATAAAGAGAGACTTTTGAATTAATAAACTAATAAGAGATAAGAGATTTCTCACAACATCACTGTCGATATCGAATTCAACTAATATACTAAAGCCTCAAAATAATGAGATGGAATTACTGAAAAGGCTGTTGGATTCCTTTGTCAAGAACCATAAAATACAACAGGTTATTTAAATTTAAGAAGTATCAGCAATAAAATCACGAAGGTTGCAATAATAATTATTGGCTTCATGAGACAATAACTTCCGCTGAAAACAATTGATCAGACTCGGACATTTTTTCCAAATGCAGGGTTACCTTGCAGCGCCATTTTTGCGACCTTGGTGATCCCTGGATTTTGATGAAGAGACAAACGTTTTAGCTTTTTCCATTTTGTGTTTTGAGAAATTGCAAGCGCACCTTCATTCCGAATCTCATTTTGACTCAGGTTAAGCGCAACGAGATTGATCCATACCATGTTTTCTGCAATAGCACAAGCTCCTAGATCTCCTATCTTATTTCCTCTTAAATTTAATGTCTGCAGGTTGGCCCAGACAGATTTGCATATTGTCTTCTTCATCTTAACTTCCTCTATTTGATTGCCTTCATCTTTCGTTTCTTCGAGACCGCCAGAGACTTTTTCTGCTCCTGCGAGGCCTATTGCACCATCATCACCAATTAGATTTACAGAAAGATCCAGAATAAGAAGATTCTTCCAAGCTGGATTACTTCCAATCGCCAGAGCTCCTTTATCTTTGATGTGATTCTGATTCAGATATAAACCTTCCAGAGAAGTCCACACTATATTATTTCCAATGGAAACCGCGCCTTCGTCTCCGATATCATTACTAGTTAAATACAATTTTCTGAGCCCTATCCAACTTGTATTACTCGCGAGAGCCGCTGCTCCTTTATCACCGATCTGATTAAAACTCAAGCAAAGTTCTTCTAGGTTTACCCAACTCGTGTTTTTACTTATTGCTGCAGCGCCTTCATCACCGATGCTGTTTTCTGTAAGATTTAGAGATCTTAAACTACTCAATGCAGTGCAGTTCTCAAGACAATCTTTAGGATCTTCAATTTGGTTGCCTCTTAATGATAAATTCTCTAATTTCCTCCAGGTGGGATTCGATGTTAACGCTTCGAGCCCTTTATCAGTGATTTTATTATTCGCCAAAGACAATATTCTCAAGTCCTTCCAGCTCGTATTACCACCAATCCCTGTAGCTCCAGAGTCTCCAATCTCATTCCCATCAAGATACAGCTGCTCTAGCTTCTCCCATATCAGACTTTTCCCTATTGCAGCGGCTCCTGCGTCCAAAATTTTGTTTTTTCTCAAAGATAGAACTTGGAGTTTTTTCCAAGTGGGATTTTTTGCAATAGCGATGACGGCGTCAAACGTAATCTCATTATTGTCCAGACGAAGTTCGATAAGCTCTTTCCAAGTTGTGTTTTCACCGATAATTTTTCCGGATACAAATCCGATTTTATTTGCTGATAAATCAAGTTTTCTTAATTGGTGCCAGTGATATCTTCCGATAATGGCACCCCCTTCATCTCCAAGGTAGGTTTCAGCGAGATACCTCGTTCTCTGGTCCCTGGATTTTATTTGGGTTCCCCAACGGTTTTTCTCCGATACCTCTTCGCCTCCGAGATCGATTTCAGTTATATCTGAATTGAAGATTATTTCCTTCATTCCCTCATTGCTAAATCTGCCATAGCTTCCTTTTTGTCTGAAATGTGCAATGTTCGCATCAGACAAACCTTTTGCGTTACCAAAATCAGCGCCAACCAAATAGAAGTCGGGTTTCTTGGTGCTATTTGCTCCTTTATTTTTATTATAAGAAGAGTTGATATCCCAAAATCGGATGATGCTGTCAAATCCACTTGCAATAACAAATTGACCATCAGGACTAAAAACAAAGTTCTTAGTAAGATTACTGAAATCATAAGATCTCGTTGGAGCAGTAAATTCCAGTCGACGAATGCATTCCCCTGTAGAGACATCCTTCACGAAAACTTTCTTCTCCTTGGAATGCTCTCCCATTGTAATTAGCTTAGTACCATCAGGACTGAAGGAGCATAATGAAAGGTAGGCATTGTAAGAACGGTAATCTATAGTATTCCTTAATAATTTTATCTGGTTACCCCTCACTGCATCCCGAATTACTATCTTGACGTCTTCCATCAAGATCGCAAGTTGCGTGCTCTCTGAGGTATAGCTGAATTTCTTGGGATTGTTACCCATGCAAGGGCAATACCTTTGAATATATTTCCCTTTATCATTCCAGAACTGAATTCCTCCACTCCTTCCAATTGCAAGCGCTATTTTTCCATTAGGACTGAAACCGAGATCCTCAACCGACGACAAAAATTTTGCTAATTCGGTATTGCAAATCCCAGTTTCAGCGTCCCACATTCGAAGGTTGTTATATCGTTCGGAGATTATCATCTTCTTAAAGTCTGGACTGATGCTGCAGGCATTAATTACCGGAAACATACTTTCAAATTTATAAGCCAGAGTGCCGTCGTTACATTCCTTTGGCGGAAGGATGTTTTCATATTTCTTGATTGGTTTTCCAGCATCAACATCCCAGATATAAACGATTTTATCCTTCCCGGCTGAAATTATTTTTTTGCCGTCAATGCTCCACACGAAATCTAAAACTTTGTCTGAATGTCCGAGGAGCTTCGTAGACTCGCTGAAAGCAAGTGTTGTCTCATCCTTTTGAAACACCACGATTTCACTTCTCACGAGAGCGCCGATTCTCATGCCATCTACGGAAAATCTCAACTTGTGTGGGTTATGGTCGAGCTCCAAGTTTGGAAACACTCCAAAGTTGATTCCGGCGAGATTAGCATTCATTAGGTTAGCATTGTGGAGGTAAGCCCTTGCAAAGTTAACTTGAGTCAGATCAGAACCTGTGAAATCTGTCATATTGAAGATCCCACGGCTCAGATTAGCTCCTGCGAGGCAAAGGTGGCTTAGGTCCATTGAACTGAAATTGTGATTCGCTGCGTTCAGGACTGTCATTGCATTCGCGGGTGCATGTGATTGTGTGTTAGGAAAGGAACTTTGATTCAAAACTTTCTGATGATACTCCACATTTTTCTCTTTTTCGAGCTCCATTTGATGCTCGGGAGCCTTTGATTCTTTTCGAGATGCCTTAATGATAGCAAGCAAAGACTCTGCTGTAATTTTATAATCTCGTATCGCGTCAACAAGGAATTTGAGAATTAATGGCTCGTTAGTCAAGAGGTTTTGAGAAAATAGTTTACATTCTTCAATTCCGTCATTCTGCTTTGTGTTTAAGCTTCTTATTTCTGCCTCGATTGTTTTGGCGACGAAATACGACTGAAAAGTTTTACTTGCAAACTTTAGACTGAAATTATGCGTGCCTTGAGTGTGTCGAACTTGGATAAAGGGGCATTGACTCAATAATTTTTCAATTTTCTCATTCGATATAGATTTGAGTTCAATAGAGTAGTTGCTTAGGCTCAAGGCATATTCTTGTACTCTTAAATGCAGATCTTTCAAAAGCCGGTCTTGCTCTTCTAAGCTCTGAGAGGGGAAATTTGCATTGATTAAAGCTTTAAATGATTTATTGACGAAATAATCAAGCAATGTGAGTTGGCTTAGCTTTGGTGCCTGTTTTTCGCCCTCTTGACCCTCTCGGTCAAACTCTTCTCCAAGATTGAAATCGCATTCGTGTTTAAACGGATCAAATTTTAAATCATGTTCTCTATTAATCTCAAAGTCCTCATATTGATCATTCTTAGGAACAAGGAGCTCAGAATCGATTTCCGGAAGTGTCTTGATGGCAATAAAGAGCATGAGAGGCACGCGCGTAAGCTCTCTTAAATAGTATCGATAGATCATTTCCGAATATACGTTCACCAACTCCCAAGAATTTTTTGGAATGTCAAACCTTTCAGGGTATTTCATCAACCCAAATTTCTTCTTTATATACGACTTCACATCTTCGTCAGAAAACCTGACAATCTCCCTTTCAATGTATGAACCAGGAATAGGTTGTTTTGTCTCTTTGCTGAGTGGAGCGAAAAGCTGGTTCCTTTGTGAGATATTTACAATTTTTTCGGTATCTGCAGTTACAATGGCTTTTGCCTTTCCCCACTCCGCTCCTATTCTGTTTAATTCATAGAAATTTATAAGGCTAATCAGGTCAGACTGTTCGTTGGGATCATAATCGTCGAATATAAACAATAAAGAGATGTTTTCTGTACGAACCTTCTCCTGAAACCGTTCTATTTCATCGTCTGTAAACCCGAGCTCTTGAGCAAAAGTTTCGCTTATTGCCGTTCTAAGAGAGCTTTTTCGGTTTGTCAGTTCAATAAAAATAGGCCACCATTTCTGATCTTCCATTTCTATTAGAGTCCGCTGAAGATATTTGCAAAATAATGTTTTTCCGGCTCCTGGTTCTCCGCCCAGCAGCATGACTTTTGCTGTTGATTGGTCATTCAAAAGATTTTGCATGACATTGAAGTACAATTCTTTTTCATCGTAAGGATTATAATCATTTTTCTCTTCGATCACGTTTTTGGCACGCGTTTGAATGAAGAGCTGAAGCAAGGAGTCAAGAACCTTGTCATTAAGAACTCTAAAATAATATTGTTGGATTCTTGTTTGGAATTCATCTTGTGCGCCTCCTCTTAATTGCTGACTTGATAAGTCTGATTGAAGCCAAGGTATTTTTGAAGTCCTGTCTGCTTGGTCTTTGTTGACTTCTTCTGCTATCTTAACATGTTTAGACAGGTGCTCACAAGCACTCAAGATTTGTGGATCCATATCTGACGCAGTTTTGCTTATATTTTAAAACAATATCAATATTTTTAAACAAATTCAGCAGAAGGTACATCAACTCTTATATTTCAAAGATCCCTTCGATGTATGTTTAGGTTTGGATTAAAACTTCAAATTTTCAACACTCGAATTCTGACTGAAAGGTGATCTATTCGTTTCGATTAGATCACATGCTCTTACATTCTGCATTATTTTGCACCAGTTATCTTTATCTGTACCTAATTCTCTTTCATCAACTCACAGATACTTCTTTGGCTGTGTGGTTGAACCAAATTACCCTCAGTTGATCTCGTTTGCTGAAAACTGCTCGCCGTTTTTATGTAGTTATGCCACTAACAAAATATACCATTATTAAACGCGAAATCTCTCGAGTGAAAATTTTTTCTTCTCCGTCTTCCTCTCTTCCAAATAGACTTCAAATATTCCGTAGGTACTGTTAAATGAAAGGTTGAAGACTCGGGAAGAAGGTTTTTAGTAGTTGAGCAGCTTTCGGTTTGATACTTTATGATGATAATAATTTCATTTTCTGTTCTTTTACTTTTTTGTGGAAAATTTTGATACTGTTGAACCTCTTCCTCCTCGGACTGATGTAAATCCATTGCAACAGGAGTTCTTTCACCCAGTACTTCGAAAAGGAACACATAATTCTTAAATACATTGAAAAATTTTCATTAATGTTGTTCGCTCAACGAAAGCCTGCTTCTCAGAAGAAATTGAACGGTACCATTCCTGAATGTGGAGATAGTTATTTGTAGGTTGTTTAAAGAGTCTTTCTTATACGTTCATTATAATAGCATTTCTCAAACTTTAGTGCGTTACTCACAAAAGCAATCAGAATACTGCAAAATACATGTAAAGACCTCTTAAAACTCAAATCTGACTTCAGAAAGGTATCTATTATAAAGTAACATCGAATCCATCAGGCAATTCAATCTTCATATATTTAATCGCATCACTCTTCCTTTCAAGAGATCACGAGAAATTTGCAAAAATTAGTATGAAACCTCACCAGAATATGTCTGTAACAACAGATTCTACTCATTTGACGGAATCATTGATACTTATGGCGAAAGGCTGTCTAGCCTGCAGAATGACGTCAATGAAACTATCTCAAGGAAAAAAGAAAAAAAGCTGTGGATGGCTGAGAGAAAAATTTTAATTTCGAATTCAAAATTTCCGATCTCTTTGAAATTCTTCTGATTGAAACGGTTAT
>ENA-UOTX01000712-UOTX01000712.1-compost-metagenome-genome-assembly--contig:-NODE-712-length-32385-cov-16.298657_pt1 | contig 32385 bp, 28 predicted proteins | sample MGYA00238143_ERZ746982 | MGnify/ENA primary metagenome ERZ746982 (study PRJEB28758, sample SAMN06268862) | compost metagenome | isolation source: single cell | place: USA: California, Emeryville, Joint... | reverse complement strand
ATTAAACAAATCAAAAAATATTACCTGTGTGAATGCCATCAAAAGTTCGGATGATCATTGATTCTCGTCTGTCAAATATCTTCACATCACCTTCGCGACCACCTGTAGCCAATAAGTTTCCATTGCCTTGGCAAACATCAATCCCACATGTCCACTCTATGAGAAATTAAATTCAAATCGAAGAAGAAAGAGATATAAAGCTTATTAGGAAAATCTTTTTTGTTCCCTTGAAAAGTGGCAACACGGTTTCTCTTTGGTGTACTTACTTTTATCCAGTTGCCTGGAAGTCTTCATAGTGAAATCTTTTTTCTCAGCATCCAGGATATTGAGGTATCTTTTGTCATATTTAACAAACAAAGATGGGTCGCAAGCATGTGGGCTCCACTTGCAACGGCCTAAAGGATCTAAAAGTAATTATAAAAATACGAAAAATTTTCATTTCAAGAGATTAATATTAGGATGCTTACCACCACCCTCACTCATCCCTATGTTCAGATAGAGGTTATATTTTCCAGTGGTCACATCTGACAGTAGGCATGTACCATCCTGGTCTAAAATCGCCATAGTCTCTCCATTCGGATTGAAATCAAGGCCGGGCACGGCGTTTCCTACATGGAAATTCGTTAAATGACACTGCGATAGAAATCAATTTATTACTGCGACATTTAGGATACCATTTGTATTTTCGGATGAAATTTACAGTATGACCAGCCTTCGAGGTGGTGAAACGGTAAAGATGATAAGCGATCTTTCCTCCAATACCAATCGCACCAAAAATATTTCTTCGTAAATTATATGTCGCATCTCCGAAACCAATCACTAAAAAAAACATTAAGAGAGTAATTTTAATGATTTTACGTCCATAAACTTCCTCAAATGAATATATTTGTCGCACTTGCCCTTTTCGTGAGACATCACACACTGCTAGATTAGCAGAAGTATTCCACTCTTGGTGAACAGAAACTAGGAGTCCAGTGTTTGCAATCTCTTTCACCACAGGCCAGGATCCACCCGCTTGAGAGAGAGAGTAATCAAACATGAGTTAATGAAAAAAGTTTTAAAATACCTCTGAGTTGAGCTCCGTCAAAGTTAGCAAACTCCTCCTTCGATTCAATTTCGGCAATACGAATCTTATTTTCCTTACATGAGGACCATGCGACCAGAGTTGGAGACGCAAGCGGTATCTCTTCTATCAAAAAAGTTAAACCATCATCAAAAATGAGAATCTCATTTAATAATAGTAAATTAAAGGACAAGTACCAGATTTTATTGGATAGTTCAGCAGATCATTGCTTGGTAAGATTGTTGTGTGCTTTGACGCTTTCTGACCCATTGCTTCTTGGCCTTCTTAATTGCAAGCTGGTAAAATAAATTTTTTATTATCAGAACAAAATGTAATTTGATAAGTGAGAATTGGATCAGATCAGAAAAAATTAGCAGATCGTAACCCAACCTATAAGCCAGAATCTGACTGGAATCTGATTAGATCAGAAAAAATAGAGGATTCTGCGATGATTATTCTTCACGGGCTGTCGATAGTTGAAAATGAAGTTGCACTTATTTTTAGCGGGAGAAGCTAATAATTGCCGGAGAGACTCAAAAGTTGCAGAAGAAGAAAGTACCCCTACAAAGCAAGTTAGAAAACATGGCTTAAATCTGGAAAAATTCAAGCATCCATTTGAAACTATTCAACCTCTGAGACCTCTCACAAATTCATTGAAGTCCATTTCGGGTGAAGATACTTATGAAAAAGTGACTTTGTTCTTCAAAAATGTAAATAAACGATCTCACTCCTGAGAAAATAATTAAAAATTTCTTTGAGCTATGGAGGCAAAAACATCAATCGTGACTCCCGTTGTTAATAAAATCAAAATGTAGTTACATTGTTTTGCTTGGATTTACGTCTCAATCAGCTAACTCTCCTTCTTGTTTTTTAGAAATTAGGTTTTTTCATTCACAATTTATCCTCCTCCAGTCCATTCCCAAGATCAGATTCAAATTATCCCACAACTCGATTGGTGACGAGGGAGCCCGTGCACTCAGCAAGAACACCACCTTAGAGAACCTGATCATTCTTGATTTATCCGAAAACATGATCGGGAGCTAATGAGCTGAGGAAGGGCACCACCTGGACCAACTCACCACTCTAAATTATCAGAAAACAGGTTCGGTGCAGACGAAGCAATCGCACCCAATAATTTAATGTTTTCATTCTTCTGAATCCTTTTTATTTATTGAGTAATATGATGCTAAAAAGCTTTGACAAAGATTGAAGGCATTATTTATAAATTGGTAGTAGTTGTTGTAGCGTTCATCTCAGATTCTAAATAAGCAACAAATTTTTTCACGAATCATCAAATGCGTGCTCATTGCTTATGAGATGAGGTTTCTTAGGCTATATCTTATTTAAAAGCATCAAACTCTCTCAGATTAGGTGACATGAAAGCTTAATTAGAATGAAAATATATACATCATCATATCACAGGGCAGAAGTAAAACCGCTGTTAACATACGAGTTTGTTTAGTTTTTTACTGTTTCCTCTTAAAAGTTAGAAGTACCAATATTATATCCACTTAACACTGCATTTAGCAGATCTGTATTTGGCACTGGACTGTCGACAATGTAGTATGTAAAAGCACCAACTTTAAAAGAACACACGGGTGATCCGAAATGATAATTTGCAGGCTTCGTTTTCTGTATTTTTTTAAAATCGATGATTTCCCATCTGTATTTAATTCCGACCATCAGAGTCCTCATCTTTATGCGCTTCACATCGTTCAATAGCCGAATTTCGTAAACGTTCGCAGCGAAAACCGATTCTATCAGAATCTCCAGCAAAACGTAAGAAAGTCCTAATCCAAACAAAATAAGTGGTCCGCCGTTCCCAAAATATTCATAGAGTTTATACCCAGAAAATAAAATCAAACTCCCGAAAATGGAGCAACCAGCTATATTAAATGTTTTTGAGATTTGGCCTGGCTGACTGTCATATAGGGTTATTTCACCGTTTTTAAACAGTAATGGTGTGGGGCTTTTCCATACCTTTTCTTCTATTGGGAGAAAAACAGATCCAAAGTCTTTGAATTCATCGTTATCAGGACCTTTATTCTCAGGGCCATTGTTCGCAGAGGAAAACATCCTTCTGAAAAATTTATAACTGAGGTTGAGGTTTCAATGAGAGGTGAGCGCGCGACTTATAAAAATAATGAGAGATGAGAAGAAATTGAGGTTGAAACTCCTTCTGTTGAGATATTTCAGATTTTTCAACATTGTTGAGAGGGATAAATAAATAACAAAATTATATATTTAAACTGCTTGAATAAAATTCAACAAATAAAAAGATATGAATTCGGAATTGGAATCTATAAAAGGAAAAAAAGCATTTCATAGTTTTGCTCTCAGAGTGAGGACGAATTAGCATTTTGAGCAAGAATTTCAAAAGTTACATAAGTTCAGATCGGAAATTGTGACTGCGCTTGTCAATCCATGCTTGAAGCCGTGCAGACGAGAAAAGCATTAAGCCTTTCAACAAAAAAAATAAAAATATCTCTCACTACAAACAATCTTAATTTGGAATAACTATCTCTTCTTGAGAGTCAGAAGCCTCAATATTGTAATCATCAATGACTTTTGTCAGCACATCTAGTCTCGTGCGTTCTCCAATCGGATTTCATGATGCATACTTATTAGCCAACAAAAAAAAAACACTATCGAAGACTGGCGTTTTTAGAATTGATTAATTTCAATCGTCTCTATTATAGGCTTCAACTCAAATCTCCTAATCACCATTTTGATAATCTTTTCATCGCTTAGTAACGAGGCATCAAGAACCACCACTTGATTGTTTACAGAACTACATGAATGCCTTGCAGCGCTGTAGTCTTCAACCGGAAGCAAAATAAAGCTCCGAATCAACTTCCAATCTCTTAAATAATACTATTTAACAGAAAAAAGAAACGATCTGAAACTCAGTCAGAGTCTATGTCGAAGGCTCTTTGACTGAGTAGATTCTTATAGTACCTAAATTTCAATAACCTCAAGGGATTTATCTTCTTTGGCAATATCATTTTCAATGATAGCAACTTCTAATAAATTATCAATGGAATATTACATTGCTTTCTTTCATAGTCTTTTCTCAGATGATTTAAATAAATTTCTTCAATAACGATTAAAATATCTTTGCAATCAAATGAAACCCTTGATAATAATAAGACATCTTTAATGCTTGTTTTTTCTCCTCATATTTGGTACGGTCGACGTGGTTCGGTGTCAGGCAGATCTATCTCAACTTCAAAAACCTCAATTTCATTGCACGAAACCCTTAAATAAACTTCATCTTCATATCCTTGGCCTCGGTAACATTTCGGAACATCTTGCCAAAGCGTTGCTTCCGAAGCGTGTCTGTTAATGCCAATTTAGAAAGAATATCTCAGCTTTTGTCTCCCAACGTATTACCTTGAGAAGGGGATGGGTAGTTTGATATTTTGAATTATATAAATTAATTGCAAATTAAAACTCATGCTTTTTTTGTTTGTTCCAACTAAAATACATAAGCTGGATGCATCCTCAATTTTTTTTCTTCTGCACAGACCGCCTCTACCCAAGACCACTGAAATCGCCTCTCATAAATAGCATCACACTTGATTTTCTTTTATTTCTGCTGTTTTGAAGAACCACATTAACAAAAAAGGACATCTGCCTTTCAACAAAGCAAACTTTTCTCTTTTGAAACAAGGACTAATTTAATCATGGCTATATAAACCACGGAAGTAAGCAATCGATATTGCTCGTATTAATTTGAGAGTTTGCAACTTCATGATTATTAATAGCTTCTTAATAAAGGTCTCACTCGATGAAGTTGTTAAATACAAGATTAACTAACAAGTCAGATTAATAGTTTAATTTTCGGTAATGGACACTTCTAAGCAAGACCTCGGTTACCTGGAAGCTCCCTTACTCGAGGAGCAAGAACTCATGAGAGTAACAACTCCGACGCATTATTCTTAACAAGCATTTCGTTTACTCAATAGCTTAGCGGCCAGAAAAAGAAGCAGCTAAAAAAGTCTCGCATGTCTTCAGCGTCGGACGACTCTCGGCGAATGACAGCAGACTTCAACGGTGAACAACCCAAACCAAAACCTAAGTCACAGCCTAAGCCAGCTAAGACAGAGACTTCCTGCTCTGAGAAATTTTGCGGATGTCTAAAGAGGAAGCCAGATACCCGACAAAGAGTGATTAATGTTGGAAAAGGAACCGTTGAGCCACCAAACAGAGTTCACAATGCGATAAAAAATCAGAAATATTCGATAATTACGTTCATACCGGTTGTTTTTTATAACCAGTTCAAATTCTTTTTCAACCTCTTCTTCCTGGTGACTGCCCTCTCGCAGCTCTACCCTCCACTTGTGGTTGGTAATATCAGCTTCTTGCTTATTATCGTAATGAGAATTCGTTATTATTATAGGATATTGGTTCACTTATTTCGGTCCATTGGGAATGACGCTGATGCTTACGATGCTCAAAGAGGCATTTGATGACTATAAGAGGTACAAGAAGGATGTTGAAGCGAACAGCGCGATCTACAGGTAGCGTTTTTCTGGGGAAATTTGGCTGATGGGCAATGATATGATTAGATTGATGACGAAAACCGGGTGGAAGAATGTCCCTTCAAGCAGACTGAAAGTCGGAGACATCATTGAGATTCAAGGCGGACAAAGAATTCCGGCTGATTGCATTGTTTTGCAAACAAGGTAGAAAGATTGATTTAATATGCGCTTATGATATATTTCCTAGCGAACTGTCTGGCTCGATGTTCATCAAGACTGATCAACTCGACGGTGAGACGGACTGGAAGGTCAGAAAGGCTGTCAGATACACCCATAATTATTACAACGAGAACCAAACGCTTTTGACGCTCGAAAACGCAAAAGTTACGGCAAAGCCACCAATAGTCAACATTTACGAATTCGAGGGTCTCTTCGAGACGCAAACTCCCACTGGAGAGCGAATCGTTGAGGCATTGGGCCTGGAAAACACAATTTGGGCATCTACCGTCCTGACCTCAGGCAGCGTGCTTGCGTTAGTGATCTACACAGGCTACGAGCTCAGAATCATCATGAATTCTCGTTCTCCTCGCACGAAAGTCGGAAAACTCGATCAAGAGATAAATTATCTGTCTAAGCTCCTCTGCGTGATTCTCGTCATATTTTCCCTTATGTTGGTCGGACTGGGCGGTCTCTCGGGCAGTGTTGGCGCTGTTGCTGTGAAAATCACTCGGTTTGTTCTTCTGCTGTCCTCAATTATTCCCATCAGTTTGAGAGTCAATCTTGATTTCGCTAAACTCGCCTACTCTTATGCAATCGGTCACGACCAAGACATCCCAGGCACAACAGTTAACAATTCGGTCATTCCAGAAGAAGTCGGACGCATCCAGTACTTGTTGTCAGACAAGACCGGCACCCTCACACAGAACGATATGATCTTCAAACGTCTCTCTCTTGAATTCGGTAGCTATACCCACGAAATGACGGGAGAGTTGGCTTCTATTCTTAAGAAACAGTGCCATAAATACGAAGGACCTTTAGGCGATACTGAAGTCAAACCAAAGCCTCAGGCCCTAAATGAATCACAGAATAGTCATTCCTCCTCTGGGATGAACGCCGGAGACGTGTCTCCACGCAGCGGTGGAAGCTCTCGTACAAACTCGTCATTGATCAGCCAGCAACGATCAGGACCAATTCCAAAGAGGCAAAAGAGAGAGAAGGAAGCTATTGTGAGAGACCTTATCACTGCGATGGTTCTTTGCCATAATGTCACTCCAGTCATCGAAAACGGTGCGAAAATGTACCAAGGAGCGAGTCCTGATGAGGTAGCGCTCGTACAGATCGCTGAGTCGCTGGGCATGGTACTTGAGCAGCGAGATGAGCAGATAATTAGGATTACTAATGCTGCTGGAAAGGAAGAAGTTTATAAAATCCTCGCCAATTTCCCATTCTCCAGTGTAACAAAGCGTATGGGTATCATCCTCGAGCACCAGGCGACCGGAAGGATTATATTCTACCTGAAGGGCGCTGATACCGTCATGAAGGACAGAGTGCCAGAAAAGCAGAGAGGTTTCCTCTTGGATGAATGCGAAAGTCTTGCCAGAGAAGGACTAAGAACGCTCGTGCTCAGTCAGCGCAGCATCAGCGCCAGCGAGTACAAGGCATGGAAGGAGAAATACGATGAAGCGACGACCTCGCTCCAAGATCGTGACGCCAAGACACGAGCAGCCATTGAAATTCTTGAGAAGAATATGGATTTGCTTGGTATCACTGGTGTCGAGGATAAACTCCAAGAAGAGGTGTGTCAAACGCTCGAAACCCTCAGAAACGCTGGTGTTCAGGTGTGGATGCTGACCGGAGACAAGATCGAAACCGCTATGTGTATTTCAATCAGCGCAGGTATCAAGAGCTCATCGCAAAGCTTCTACGTTATTCGAGAGGTCGACAACCCAATTGAATTGACCCATAAGTTAAACGAGTTCGCTAACCAAAACAACTGTGTGCTCGTTATCGACGGTACCACTTTGACTCATGCGCTGAACAGTTGCGAGGAAACTTTCTTCCAAACTTCGACTAAGGCGCCGGCTGTAGTCTGCTGCCGATGCTCTCCAACTCAGAAGGCTGAAATCACAGAAGGTATCAAAAAGCATACGGGAATGAAGACTTGCTGCATTGGTGACGGAGGTAATGATGTGGGTATGATCCAAGCTGCCGATGTAGGTATTGGTATTGAGGGTAAAGAGGGTAAGCAAGCTGCCTTGGCTGCGGATTACTCGATTTTGAAATTCAATTACTTGAAAAAAATGCTCCTTTGGCACGGTAGACTGTCATACAAACGCTCAGCCATGCTCAGTCAGTTCATTATCCACAGAGGCTTGATCATCTCAGTCATCCAAATCGTCTTCAGCTCCATGTTCTACTACATTTCGATCTCAGTGTACAGCGGAATGCTCATTCTCGGATTCTCAACGATTTACACCATGTTCCCTGTCTTTGTCATGGTACTCAACAAAATACAATCAATCAACTTATACTAACTAATTTCTCATAGATCTTCGATGAAGATATCGATCTCGAGAGAGCGCTGTTCTACCCTCCACTCTACAAAACGCTCCAGAAAGGACGTGAGCTGAACCAAAAGACTTTCTACGGATGGGTCTGGCAAAGCGTGTATCAGGTAACCTCACACCTCTACCAACACTCTCTCATGAATTTTTGCTAATAATTAGGGCGCTACTATCATGCTCCTGGCGGTTATCCTCTTCAAAGAGCCTTTCCTTCAGATCAATACTATCACTTTCACCGCCCTTATCATTTCGGAATACCTCAACGTCCTGACTGAGGTACTCATTTCATTATGATAGTGCTGATAACTTACTCTCATATTGTAACTATTTAGGTCCATAAAATCACCAAAGCGCTCGTTATCTCTACCATTCTGTCCTTTGTCTCATATATCGGAACCTGCCTGCTTCTCCCAAGCTTCATCAACGTCAGTTCTTTCAACTCTTTGAGTTTTGTCGGGAATATTCTCTTCTTGACGGCGGTGAGCTGGGTCCCAATTTTCCTGTTCAAGAGGATAAAGGAAAAGCTCTATCCTTCTGATCATGAAAGAATTATGAAATCTGCGAGAAAACACGATAGTAATCACAAGTTGCACTCCGACGAGTTTTCTTGGCGCACAAATTCTGATACGAAGTTATAGGCACTACTCTTTTATGTTTTTCGGAGATACATTCGTCCTTTGATAACTTAGTACTGACTAATTTCCATACAGCATTCAAAAAGTTTCGAAAATCTCTATAAATCAAGGATTTCTTCAATATGCCTTTCGAAAACAACCTTGTGTTTTTTATTAAGTGGCTGAAAACAATGAGAATATTATTAAGATAGCTTCTAATAGATAGTCTCGTTAATTAGAAACCTCTAACGGATTTAAAAAATCAATTCTCAGTTAAATTAGTTAAGATGAAACTTAGCGCTCGCTGCAAGGAAGCGACCGAGCCGTCTGAAAAAGAAGCACCTCTTTCCAGGAAATCCGCAACGGCAACCATCACCTACGATGATTTCGACCAAAAACGTGCGACTCTCCGTGATAATCACTCGAATAGGCTGCTATTCCCACCCAGTACCAGCCCTCTGGATTCCTCTCAGCAAAAGACGCAAGAAAGCGCAGATCCAGGCACCGCGAACTCGTCTAATGTGATTATAATCCAAGAATACCCTGAAGGAGACGCCACTAAGAAAAGCATTGATCTTTATCGGAGCGAACGCTATTTTCTCAACGAAAAGTCCGCTCAGGCCCAATCTCTCGTCAACTACGACCTGATGCCCTCGGAGGTTCGGAGCCCGACCTCCGATAACAAATTCTTCATGCTCCCAACCTCTCCAAATAACTTTCCTTTCGGTGCGGACGAATATCGAAGCTATGGCGTACTAACCAACATTACTAATGCTTCTGATTCAGTATTTCTGTCTCGTGACGATTTCTCTTATATTAAGAGCGAGGTCAATGAAAATGAGGCGCTTGGCGGTAGCACACGCAAAACGCCGTTTGGATTCCTGTCTCCTCGTTTGCTGAAGCTAGCTGGTCGTAATAAAAAAGAGCAGGAAGCCGCTCTGAATCTTTCGGAAGAAAAGCGGAAGGCTGAGGAAAGAGCGAAAGAGGCAGGGAAACTGAAAAGGAGAGGAGAAGGGCCGAAACTGAGGGATTCGGAGATCATATACGAGAAAGAAAATGATAGCAGTAGCATCTTGGGACCTGCGCCGGAGAAGAAAGAGGACGGAGAGTACTCGTCGAGGCTGGTGAAATCTTCCACGGTGGGAAATCTGATTTCTCCAAATCAACCGAACCGGTCGAGATCAACAAAGTCTACCCATGCAGCGGAAACGATCCTCGTGGCGGAGCGAATCGAGGCCGCGAACCCTTCAACCGAGGAAATAAAAAGGGAAAATAAGGCTATGATGAGCAGATATAAGGAAGTTGGAGCCAAATTAGATAAACTCCAGGGGCAAGAGAAGCAGCAGTTCAACCCAGCGCCTCGTCCGACGTTTTCCGGCGCTCGGAGCGTAAGGAACAATACTCCGCAGAGTTTGAGGTTTTCGGAAAGAGGCGAAATCCAGTATGATCCCAACGCGCTGATAAACTACGAGCGAGAGAGGATCAAAAAACTCGAGGCGAAACTCGAGAACAAAGACAACCAATTGAGCCATCTCAAGCACCTTCATGACGAAGCGCTTCGAGCTTTGGAGGAAACGCGTGGAAAAATCGATCATCTGAGGAAGGACAGCGATTTTAAGCTCGCTGACCTCAGAGCGTCGATTATCTGCTTTGAAGAGAAGAATAAAAAGCTTGAAAAGGAGAATAATACTCTCAAAGGAGAGCTTAATCTAGCCAAAAAAGAGCTAAAGGAGAGGGACGCCCTGCTGGCTCAGAGACAGCAGTATGGCTCTGACTCTAGCACTTTCATTAACGATTTGGAAAACGAGGTCTCAGAGCTCAGAAAAGCTAATGCTGAGCTTCAGCGTGAAGTGGAACAGCTAAAACACGAGAAAGAGGAGCTCGGGCTTAAGTACCTTAACAAAATCGAGCAATTCCATTATATTTCGCAGAAAACCGACCAAGAAATGAAGCTTCTCATGGAAAAATTCAACAACCAGGACCAGCTTTCCCAGTCAGAGCATAAAACCACTCGACGCAGCAGAAGTCGGAAGCGCGTTCCCAGTTACGCGAAAGAAATGACCAAGCAGTTCAGTCAATCAGAGCTGGTGGCCTCAGGAACCAGTAATCACGATACTAAGGCAGAGGTCGACGATATTGAGTTCAGAAACACCGTTCATAACAACAAAACGACCCAGAAGTTCATCGAGTCGGTTACTGATCTCGTCGTGGAGTGCTCTCCACGAGACCATTGGAAAGAAAGACCGAGCCTGAAACAAGTGTGGAAATGGCTGAAAAACCTGATGCTGGAGTACGCGAAAATGAAGAGGCAAATTGACAATGGAGAGGACTCCGAAATCTTGCAGACTTGTATGGAGTTTTTGATGGCTAGAAATAAGACGGATGTTGTTCCACTGCTGCATGAAACGCTTGTTGGAAACACGAGAATGGCGCAGATAATTTCAAAGTTTAAGATTTGGAGCTCGCTAACGTCGCTTGAAACTCTAGATGACTTGGAAGCGTTTTTAGATAAAAATAATAATAAGAATGGCCGGTTGAAAATATGAAATCGCTTTTAATAAATTCTGCGTATTAGCCTTTAAGTTTTTTCAAAAATTTCCGTACTTTTTCAATGCAAATTTTGTTGGATTAATCATTGCTTGTATTATAATAAATCAGACTATTACCAAAATTATATCTTTCTCAGCTGTAAATTCAAAATCAAAACAAATTACAATCATCCTATCAATGCTGCCACTGTAACTTCCACTTCCATAATAAAAGATATCTTACGTAGGAACACATGTCCCCTCCTCAATATCTCCATGAATGATCGAAAAACTTTCTCATTGATAACTAATGCTCTCTAGATAGCTTTCATTCAACAAAATCTGTGTTTCGATTAAGAATCACAGTGACTAGAGCACTAAGGGGTATAATTTAAATTTCTGTGGGATTGTTCTGTGAGTGGAATTCTCTTTATTCACGTATCTACAAATTTTAGATAATTTGAAATAGAGCAAAGATAATTTTCTGAAAAAGAGCGAATTCGAAAATGACAAATCTTCAAAGCCTCAAAGCCGAGCTTCAAGCCCTCGAGACTCTCGTTGCTCAACAGAGCCCAAAGTCAGCCACAATCGACCCTCAAATCAAGGAGCTTAAAGTATACCTTTTCGAAATTCCCGTGCTGAGGTAACTTACATCATAGGTCTCCATTGCGATGCTCGACCTTGAAGACAAGGGTGCTGACAGACAACAAATCGTTGAACTCTCGAGTAATTCTCCCACTTTCCTTGTAAAAAGCCGTTTCTTTAGGATACTTCGAGGAAATTCTGATGCTTTACTACGTGAAAACCAAGAACTACGAAGAAGTCGACAACACGTTCGCCAGACTGAAATCTTTCTATTACGACTTCGGTCCTGTCACCAACAAAGAGACCAAGGACCAAATCCTCGCCATTTATTTGCTTTATCTGCTCACATTCAACAAGTCTCATCATTATCCCATGACTCTCGGCGCTAAACGCAAAAATAACTAGGTTTGGTGAATATTTCCTCACCCTCGAAAGAATCCCTCATGAAGAGCAGCAAAACAGCAAATACATTAAATTCGTTACCTCTATTGAGAGCCAACTGTCAATGGGTAGCTATAAAGAAATTCTTGAAGCCAAAAAGCACTCTCCTCTGAACTACTTCGACGCTTTCCTTGACAGAATCTTCGAAACCGTCAGGTTTCCATGATAAAGCCTTGGATTATACGTCTTATCATTTTTGTTGATATGTTTAGATTTGAAGCATCCAGAAACGCTGAAAAGGCCTACGACCACCTTCTCCTTAAAGACGCCGTGCAGCTGTTTTATCTGAGCGATAAGTCCCAGTTGGATGAGTTTATTAAGCAAGAGGCTGAGAACGGAAGAGTGAGAAAAATTGTATGAAGAGTGTTCTTATTAGTTGTATAGGAAAATGGTATTGAGTGGACCGTTGAGGGCGACAGAATCTTATTCAAGGAGATTGCAGGTGATAAACATGCGATTGACGCCGAGAAGGGTATCAGCAAGCTGCTTACCTATGCTGAAGAGCTTGAAAAAATTATCTAATCTTTTGAATCTACATATCCAAAAGCTGTATTTTTCTAAATGAGAGCTTTTCTACGACAAATATGCCTGTTTATATCGAGAAAAAGGAAAGCTGAATTAACTCTCGTTTAGCTAATTCAGACAAAACTTATGGTTTCTTCTCCTCTCTAACAACCCATGTGTTTCACAGCGTTGAGCGCCGAAGGCGCATTGGTTTTTTCTAATATTTAAGCCGAGATTTATTTGGTATTTATAGCAGCATTTAGTAAGGAGATTTAATATTCAAATAACAGTAGTCACTTTAAAAAATTAGCAAAAAAGATGAATTTCTCACTGACATACGAAAGTGCTTTCATAAACAAAATTGATAGATATATACATTTAGATTTAGATATTCTAGCCAACTAACAGTTTTCTAAAAAAAATAGGGTGAGAGTAAACTCAGCAAGCCAAAATTGCCGCTTTTTCATTCATTGAATACGCCAGACTTTAGTCTTTAAGATATAGGCAACAAATTTTCTTCAAACTGCATTCTTTCGCCGACGATTTCAACGCCACTAGCACCATATTCATTCTCTCCGGTCCTTTCGACTTGTATTATCAGCTTAGGTTTATCTAGTTCGGATTTCAGATCGATAGCTCTTTCGCAGGAGCTGAGTTTTTCGAGTACTTGCTGGTTGAAGTTGTTCAAAAAACCCTGGCAGTTCTGGTGATTTTTGATCGTTTTTCGGCTGCTTGATGACAGTGTATATGTCTCATCTCCGAAGATGCTTTTGTACTTGGAGCTCACTTCAGTATTTAAATTTTTCTGGAAATCTGGATTTGAGAGGATTGAAGTTAGCTTGTCCGATATGGCTTGAACAGAATTCCGAACTGAATTTGAATTTTCTGTTTCGAAAGAAAGTTTGCACCGAACATTCGAACTGCGTGTCGAGGCGCTTTGAGATTCGCAAGTGTCTTTGATTTGGCTGATGGAAAATGATGGGCAATTATCGTTGGACTCATTCATTGGTAATGTAGGGCTGAAAGGACTTTGGTTGAGAGATTGATTCAGCGTTTTGGGAGTTCCAAATGAAATGTTAAGAGGCGAATTCTTGTTGCTATTAAAGTAGTTAGATGGCATTTACAAAGGTAGCTAGCTAACTCTCTGGATGAATGAGCTTCGATATGAATCAAAGACTGCGATAATCGGTTGGGAATGGACTGTGTTTCGTTCTGCTTCGTTGTGTCTAGCCAAGAAAAAGACAATTATTATGATTTCTTTTCTAAACAAAGTATTTTACTTGATTGAATCTTTCGCTGACGCTGTTTGTTTCCTTTTATTTCATTTGGTTTTTGTATCGTTTGCTGTGGAGTTTTTCTGCTCAAAAGAGAGAGTTAGCGATGATTTGCAATAAAAGGGATACGTTTTCTGCCCTTGAGCAAGTCTGCTGAAAACCAAGGAGCGCTGAGAGTGTACGGCAGTTTTTGTGGACTCGCTGTGTTTGCAAATCAAGGATAAGCTAGGCATAGGGAAGTTTATTGTACTGTCTATGAGGATTAAGTGTCATGCTCGGTGTTCAGGTTCCCAGATATTTTGTTTGCTTGTAGATTACTAATTCATCCGGATACATTTTATTTAATCGTACTGGTAGAATAATTAATGCTAGTTTAGAAAATTTGTTACTACACCTACGTTACTTGCCAAAGATGTTATGAGTTTGGGAAAAATTCATTATTTTTTAGCTGCTGTTTTGGAAGAACGCGCGTCTTTTAGCTCAGTTTCTCTGAAGCTCCAAATGCTCTTTGATATAATTGGGAAGGACCATGACTCTAACAATAAGCACCATATTGTCCTCGTTAAAACTTCTTCAATGTAAATTGCAAGCACTCCTTTCGTAAAGAGTTCGAGCAATAATAGATAATTTTGACCTACTTTCGTGCGATTTCGCTTACTCAGTCTGCTCAATCTTTTGTTTTCTTCTATCTCTCTAAATTGTCCTTCTTCTGCTGCAGAAATTCAATATCGACTGATATTTCCATGAAATCAAATGCCAAGTGTTTATTTATTCAAATTATCTTTATTAAGCTTGCTCACAATCATATTTGCCATCGATCAAGGAGACACAAATCGTACTACCGAACCGATCCTCTTTAACTCGGCTTTGTATCTGTCGAATCAAGTGCAATTCCTTCAGCAATCGTCCATATGCTAGACTCGACAACGTAATTTCATCCCCGTCTCCTTTCTCTCAACAGTTCACCACCATATGCAATCAAATTTTTCTGAAAACTTTTACTATATTACATCATTCTGAAAATATTTTTCTACACTATCAAGCTGCAGTCTCGAACTGAATGAAATAAGAAAATTGAAATTTTCAGATTTGGTTTGGATTAATTAAACTCTTCAGTCAATTTGAAAATGCAGCATTTAACTAACGATCCTCTCCATAGCAAAATAACTCGGTACAGCAATTATTTTCCCATAATTCTCATCCTCACACTACTACCGCATTTTTCTTAGTCCTTCAGATGGTCCAAAAATAACCACTTACTCTACAATTGACCATTCAAAGCAACAAACACAGCCAAAACAGCCCACAAACACCACCTTATACACAAGACTCCCCTTGAACTACAATTACGGCACTGACAACCGCAAAATTTTAGAATCATCAGCCGTCGTAAACACCAATGTAACAAATCCGTTAAAAATTAGCTCATCAACATCGGGTGAATTTTACAAACCGTATTCTTCCAACGTTACTACCCCAGCTTCAACGTACACCAGCAATAATCCAGTAGAAAAGAATAAATACAACCCAACCACCGAGAACAAACCCATCCAAACAAGCTATACAGGTCTCAGCTCTTCGTTTTATACACCATCATATACTAGTTCGACTAAAACGTATTCTCAGCAGCCGAATTTGAGCATAAACACCTCACCTAACGTGAGATCAGCATATATCCCAGGCACCTACACCCCGACGAGCAGTTCAGTTACCAAAAGCGTTGATAACGCATCAGTAATTAAAGCAGATCTCTCTAAAACAACTCGTTATAGCAGCAGCAAACAGAGCTATAGCATAGGCATTCCAAGCACTTATTCGCAATTAGGAACTAATAATATAACCAATCCCTCAGGAAAGACCGTGCAAACTACTGTAAGCCATCTCGCGACTGAGGTAGGAACACCAAAGAACGAGCCTGTGACGAGGTCGTATTCATACAACTACTATTCGCAACCGAAAACAGTACAAAAGACGGATAATGCGCAACCTCTTCATGGAAATAAAACGCTCACAGCAGTCGTACCCACTTGCAATATCACGCTACACTCAGACCTCAAAACTACTAAACCAGCAGTGACATACACAAATCCAATTACAGCAACGACGCAGCAATCTGCAGATAGTAAATCAACTATTCCGCGGGTTACCTACGACCTGAGGGGCGCTCAAAAAAACACATATAACTCTCCTAACCCTTCTGCTTCTCGGGAGGAACGGAGTTTAAGCTATGAACCAAAGTATAAGCCGCAGTCTCTAAACGATATAAACGGAGTCACTCCAAAGCCGCTTTATTCGCCGACTACAACTACGTACTCCTATCATAGACACTTTAATAACTCGTTAACTCAACCGAATAATATCCAACCAAATCAGCAGATAAGGGCTCACCATGTTCCTTCCTACGAGCCGAAGACGCAGCAGGGGGGTTCTTATCAGTATAAAAGTTATAAGCCAGAGGATCCGACTTCTGTGGCTACCAACGAAGGGGAAATAGGAGAAAAAATAAATAAAATGCCAACGAGTCCGATCGCTCTTAAAAGGGCAAACAGTCCTAACATCAGAGAGGCGACTTTAACTCACGAGCATGTAGTAACAACGCCCTCTAAATCAACGCATGTTTATAACGATGAGAATGAATCGTTCAAACCGCCGTCTAGAGCGAGCCCTGACAGGCATTCTCATCATCATAGAACTCCCGATAGCCGAGGGTCTCATACTGAAAAACCTTCGGCACTGGCAAATACCTTATCGAGACCCAAACACGAGAGCTTCGTCTCACCTGGAAACCCTAAAATCTCCGAAAACTCGCATAAATACCAGACTGCTGTTAAGAAATCCAACACTTCTTCTCTTAACGACGTAGAGAATGCCTCAGAAGGCAAACGAATAAACTTTCAGTCTCACACTTCGACTCAAAACACGGGTAAAATATCAGGTTCTCAAGAGAAAAACTCGGCTGGCCCGGTCGGAATCAGCAAGGTGGACTTCTCAAAGGTGTTTTCAAGGACGTCCTCCAATGCGCAGTCTACTCCGCAGGGAAATAACGCAGAAATCAACGGTATCGACTCTTTGCAAAAGAAAGGGACCGGTTCCCATGACACTCCTCTGAAGAGCACTGATGGCAGGATAGAGGGTACCTCTCTGCCAAATAATTCAAGGGCCATCAACGACCTCTCTTCCAAATACGTAAAGACACAGAAAGTGGACCTTATCGTCAGTCCTCCCTCGAAACTCACCAGCAACGAGCGCTCGACCCATTCCGGGACGGTGAGAACAGAGGAAGACTTGCCTTCAACGCGCGCAGCTCAGTTCAAACTAGTGGATTTAAGATCGCAGCACATGGAAACCGAAACCTCTGGGAAGAAAGAGCCCAAAAACAATCACAAGCCGCTGGCGATAACGTTCCTAAAAAATATTTTCAATCGAAAGTCTGGGGACCCAAGCCGATATAAGTGCACATGCGATGGATATTTAAAGGCTGGCGAGACCTGCAAAAGAGCGAGGAAGTGGATTCTGCGACGGTATAAGGAAAGCGAGTTTGATTATCTCGAAGAAACGTATCAACAGATCCTACAACATGATCTCGAGGACGAAAGCTGCACGAAACAAATAAAGAAGGATTTATTTCGTACCTACCCGAAATCGAAATATTATGGCGAGGATGGAGAGGGGTAAATCAATTTTCTTGGTGATATACTAATGAATAAATAGAATTGAGTGCTTGGAAAGGATATTGAACGCTTTTGCGAAGTATGACCCGCAGATAGGGTACGTCCAAGGAATGAATTTCATCGCGGCTTCGTTGTTGTATCACGCGGAAGAGTATGTTGCGTTCTGGTTGCTTGTGTTCGTGGTGGAAAACTTCGAAATGAGGGACATTTTCCTGCCAAGTAATGAGAATTTAGGAATATGTTGGCTGATTTAACCTGGGTAATAGAGCTGCCAGGACTCACGAAACATTGCCAAATTATCGATATATTAGCCGCGAGTCACCTTCCTGCTGTCTACGAGCTGCTGGTAATATTATTACTCAGAGTTTAGATTGCTAAACACGATTTAGTGTAAAAACGAAATTCGTATGGAAATGTTCTGCTCAGAGTGGATTTTTTCGCTGTTCGCTGGCGTAGTGCCTTTGGACGTGATGGTAAGCAAGATAGATCATTGTTAGAGCTAACGAGCTGTTAGGGACAATTCTATGATAGGCTTCTTGAGCAGGGCTGGCCGTTTTTCTACAAGGTTATATTGGCTTTTTTGCAGCATTTTCAGACAGAGCTCCTTGAGCAGAATGACTTCACGGAGCTAATGATGATTTTAAAGAGTCAAAATCATTTAATAAACGGTTTTACTGAAGATAAGAGGAAACTGATGGACTGGAATAAGCTATTTAAGCAGGCTTTGAAGATCGAGGTGGATTCGAATTTTATTTACAGCATGCATTCCAATTTTGACGTGGAGAAACAGTCTTTCAAAACCAACTTCCTCACTGAAGACGGCACCCAAAAAAAGTGATTTTTCAACCTTTAATTCGTTGACTGAGTCAATACATTTAAATTTTTATTTCTAAACATAGAGGGAGATGAACAGTCCCACCCTCATAAGCGATCCATTTTTCTGTTTATATTGATTTTATTATTTGTCTGATAAGATGTTGTTGATTGAAGGAAAAAATCTTATCAGGGTCAGATAATTATTAGATATCTTTCCAATTAATAAGTAAACGATTGAGTTTTTGTATTTGTAGACTCCAATGGTTAATCATCGAAATATTCTTCCTCTTTAGATAAAATAAAGGAAGAGAGAGAAGGCTACCAGTATATAAACAACTCTTCAGACCAATGAACCAATTGAAGGACAGAAACATATAATTATCTCTGTTTAACAAGTTAAGGCAACAGCAACAACAACAAACAAAGCAACTAATTCTCTGAGAATTGCCTTGCCTCAGTTACAGATTTCTTTTCGTGTAGACTTTGTCTAGAGCATCGAGCGGTTGAGTAAAGTGCCTACTTCGTGGTGCAAGTTGGTCTTATTCAGACTTATCGAAGGAGAAACCCACTGGTTGTAGGTTGAATTTGAAGGAGGCCTAATTAGGATGTTACTACCTCAGAATCCCAAGGGTTGAGTTACTTAAAGCCTTCTTTTTTCTCTGTCGCTGCGGATCTTCTCATCGCTATTTTCTTCTCCGGGCTCTCCATCCACTTAGGATAGCCTTCATAAGAGGCTTTAAATCGATTAGATCCAGTAATAAATGGAGCATCATGTATCTTTGGAAGAGAATTGAGGCGTTTTTTTGCATCTTCAGACTGGATATACATACAAGTGTTAAGTAAATTTCCTTATGATCTGTTATATAATTTGTACCAGAGGAGGCAACTTATTGCGATCGAAATAGTAAATTTCACGGTCTGTCGAGAAAGGTCGATTTCCATGAATGGTTGGCTTGTAAGGCTCTTCAGATCTCCCTCTTCTTGCTTTTCTCCTTTCCTCCTGTTGAAAATTTGTGATTAAGAGAAATTTCTATATCAAGTTTACCAATTCGAGCTCTCTTTTTCTCTCATAAGGATCGGGCATATATGCGGGAGTTTTTGATAAAGTGTGTCCTACTGTCGCACTGTAATGTCCTTTTTTGGGTGGACTGCTGTATATTCCTCTCGGTTCAATCTCAACCTTTCCTAATGTAATAGAAAATCATAAACTTGAGAAACCAAGAGAAAGAGAGTGCTACCATCAGAGGTTCGTCGAGATTTTTTATTCGATGGATTGAAATCAGATAAATGAGCAAAAATCGCCTTGCAAGGGCTGCACAACGTCAGTATTTGCTCGATAAATAAATTTATTACTCAGATTTTTCTCCACTAGCCGGTTTCCAAGCTTCCCCGTGTTTTGGCTGCACGGTTTTGCTGGTTGCTGAAAGAATTTCTTGCTTTCTGGGATCTGGAAAAGGGGTTAGCAGCAGAGAGCGAAGGAAGGATTGCCTGGCGTGAGAAAAACTGTTGCGGAGAAATAAGAGCTGTTCAATTGTCCAGTTCGAGTGGGCTTCGTGTAAATTTGCCGTGGACCGGTAATTGGTTTTCCATTTTGGTCTCTTTTTGGGACTATTTGAAACTTTAGAGAGGAGTATTATTGTGCCATGAAACTTTTTTTGAAGTCGTAGCCATCAGCAGCGACTACTCCAGCTGGTGGGCAAGAGAAAACACCGAATCGAGGTCTGTTGATAGTATTAGAAAACGAATATTACGCAAAAATTCGAATGGGTTACTTTAATGGAGATTGCTTGGCTTCGCTCTCGATTTTGTCGCGAAGAGTAATAAGCTTTCTGGATCTTTCCTCAGCTTCAGACATTTGCAAACAATATTGGTTGTATTAAAAAGTTTAATAAAGCCTCACGCTGTTACAAATTAATTAACCGAAAGGATCTCCAGTCACATTATATGAGTGATATAGAGGCCCTTCATTATTCAATATCCAAAGAAATTCATTTCCCTTAATTAGCATACTTTTTCATTTTAGATCCTCTCGCCCTCCGAATGATTCAGTGTTACGTGACTTTGAACTCCACTCGAAACTCCTACCTGCTCTGGACTCATTTCTCAAAGCGTTTGCTAGTTGTTCTAGCCGCTGAAGGGAATTTTTAATTGCTATTACTGGTCATAGGACAGTAGGAAAGGATTATGATATATCTCCCTTGAAAATTATATCAAACGCAAAAGTACCGTATCAAATTCAAAAAGTTGATTGATTTTATTTACCTTATTTCCATTAATTCTTATTGAACAAATTTTCAAATAATGGCAAAATTCTTCAAGCGAGTCGGAACGAAAAGCTTCAAATTTCAATTTGAAGCCTACATAGAGAAGGTCCACTTGGCAGTCGGTTTCGATTGTGAGATTTCCGTGATACTCAAGCGAGGTAAACCCGATTAATCGATCAGAATTATAGCGTTGACCGATAGGAAACCACAAAGCTCAGACAGCCCGCCAAGATATCGATGTCTCTAAAGGCTATGCGCTTTTTATGGAGCCTCTGGAGATCCCAGTCACCCTCTATTTCGATGGAAAGAGCAAAAAATACCAGCAGAAGAAAGTACATTCAACCCTGAAAAACTCGCCATTTAATATTCTCTGCAGTGCTCTTTCACAGTTATAATACATACAGAACGCGGGAACAAAATCGCAGGCACCGGGGAACTTGACCTCGCATCTTATCCAAATAACAACAAAACGAGTAATCTGGAAAACGTGTTATTAGTAGTAACAATTTTGGGGAAAAATAGGCTTAAATGAAACTTTGAACCTGAAGAGCATGGATCCCAATGCAAAGTTAGCAATGGGAATAAAAATGACTCTAATTGGCGAAGCCAAAAATAATGAAAGGTAAATGTTTTTCTGCCGACTTCTGACTGACGGGCATTCAAAAGCATAATAAGCGAAGAAAGGAGCTCGAGAATTGAAGATTCCGTACAGTATACTCAATCGCATCAGGTTACAGAACACGACCAAAATTTCCAATATTCAGTACGCCGAAATTCCCAACAAGACGATATCATTCAGCATACTGAATCTAACGCTCAAGAGCATGACGATGAGTCTGGCAGAGACGAGTACGTGTCGAAAAATAGCGGGATGATGTCCAAAAGAGCAGGAGAAGAATCCTTAGACCATTCACATGAGCATATTGATCACCAAAAGGACTCCGCATCTGCTTCAAGTCGAAATAATATCGTTGAGGAGATTAAAGAGCCAGTTGTTGAGTTGAATGACCTTGACGAAATCGATGAAATTCCCATTGTAGACCACCAGCACCAGCAACCAGAGCAGAGTTTTGAGGTGATTAAAGCCCAAGAGGTACCCGAAAGTAACCGAAGTCATCAAGAGATGCGAAAAGCGACCCCTCCACTATCCAGAGAGAGATCGCCTCCTAGCAATGTGCAATTCTCGAGAAAGCCAACAATTACCGGTTCCACTGTAGCGAAGAGTAAAGCGCCTGTCGTGATAAATATGCAGGAGATCGGAAAAGAGATCAAAGCCGTGAATATATTCAAAAAGAACCTCAAAGACGCAGAAAAAAGGCCTACACCATCTGAGTCTCCTGGCCAAGGACAGATAAACCAGCGGATGAGTCCAAATCCTACCGTGAATAACTTCACGCTCAATCCTTCGAAACAAGTGCTGCAGGAGCAGCCCGATTCGTCTCGAACGAACAGATCTGAGGCTAACTACTCTACTGCATCGCATATCTCGAACTCAGTATTTACGCCTTCCCGTGATATCTCAGACCGATCCAATCAGCAGAACATCGCCCCTGAAAACGAGTCATTTAGTGGGAAATATCAGTTTGAGGCTGAGAAGAAGCAGCTGTTGAATAGATTAGAAACAGCAGAGCTTCAATCCAGAGAGCTTCGGCAACAAAATGAAGGTTTGAGGGAAGATTTGCTCCAAAGAGAGCAAGAGAATAGAAGACTTAACGAGCTGTTAGAATCGACCAGGAAGCAACTCAATACGCTATCGACATCGAAACAAGGAGGCAATAGCGTCGATTTTAACGAAAAGATCCTCAAGCAAAATATCGAAGAATTAAATACTCATAACTCTGCGTTGATGAAGGAAAATGCAGAATTGAACAGCAAGCTCGAAGAGTTGAAGGCAGCGATGTATAAAGCTGGAAAAGATAGCGCAAATAAGCTCAGGGAGCTACAAATAGAGCTAGAGAAGCAAAAGGACTCGTCGGGAGAGGCGAAGTTGGAGGTGAGTAGATTGAGAGAGCAGAATAACGTGTTGGCTGATCGATGCTCCAAACTTGAACATGATTTGCGGAATGTAATTTTGCAAAATGAGAGATTAGCTAATAACGATTGTATTCATAGTTCAAAACCAGCTACCAGACGCTGAGTCAAGAGCACGCGCTGAACTTAGAGAAATATAATGAGTTAAAGGAGCAGAAAGAGCAAGATGAAGCTTCAAGGCACTCTGTAATTTGCTTTGAATTGAGACTGAGATTATAATGTATCTATCCATTAATAGGTAAGCCTTGAGGTGCAGAAGTACAAATCAAAATCAGATCACCTCGAGAACGAAATTACGAGATTAAAAGGAGAGCTATTTCAAAGCCAGCAGCAATTAGACACGATTAGAAGCCGAGGTAACGAGCTCGCGAAGCGAGCGACAGAAATGCAGAATCGTCTTACAGCGGAGAAACAAGAGCTTGAGGTAAGAATTATCGAGAGGAATTTGAAGTTGATAGTAAATTTGCTTTGGATCAAAGGAAAAATTAAAGGCAGTTCAAGACGAACACAAAGAGAACATGATGAATGCAGAAAAAGCGAATAGTGAGCTAAAGAAGCAGCTTAGAGAGGCTGAAATGAGGAAAGAAGAGGCTCTTTCTAAACAAACCGAGCTTTCAGTGCAGATTCAGAGCCTGAAGATTGCTGTAATAAAATCACACGAAAAAAGCGAGTTAATTTTTACATTTCTAGAATGACAGGCTACAAACGGAATTAGAAATCAAAAAAGGAGTCCTCCAAGAAACCAGCAAGGAACAAGAAGACGCCTTTAACGAATTGAAGAAAGAAAATGTTCAGATAAAAGCAAGATGCAGCGCTCTTGAAGCGAAGCTGAAAGAAGTTGAAGAAAGCCATCAAATCAACGAAGAAAACTACAAAAAAGAGCTGTTAGCAGTGAACGACAAATACCATCAGCTCGAGGCAGAAAACGAGAAACTACGAGGAGACACTAAAAATAAAACAAGTGAAACTTCCTTGGAGCTGGCTCAAGCTAGAGAGCAGATTCTCACCTTGAAGAGAGAAAACGAGAAGCTTATATCGACTCATCAGCAAGCACTTGAACAAAACGATTCCAAGGCTAAGGCTCTAGCAAGAGAGAATCAAGACCTTATTCAGAAGCTAACTCAACTGCAGAAAGACGCTTCCAAGCTTAGAGATGAGAGAGCTGGGTTCGAAGGGAAAATTACTGAATTAGAGCAAGTATTAAAAGCGTCGCAAGCAGCAGAAGAAAATTATAAAAAGGAACTCTTCGCGCTCAACGAAAAATGCCGGCTTCTTGAGTCAGAAAATGAAAAACCTAAAGCAGAAACGAGAAACGCAAATACCGAAACCTTCTTGGAGCTGAACAAGCATATAGAGCAACTCCTCGCCCTGAGAAAAGAGAATGAACAACAGCTGCTAATTCTCCAGCGATCTATTGAAGAAAAAGACATGAAAATCAAATTCCTCGAAAAAGAAAATCATGATTTCACGCAGAGGCTAACGCAGCTGGAGGAAGACATTTCCGCTGAGTCGAAAGACAGCGACGATCGTGCTGAATGGATATCAAAGGCGTCGAAATTCGAGCAACTCCTAAAGAGATCGCAGGAAACTGAAGAAAATTACAAAAAGGAGCTCTTTGCACTCAATGACAAGCTCCCTCAACTCCAAGCAGAAAACGAAAACCTCAAGGCAAAAAATGACCGTCTGCGAGCAGAAAACGAAAAACTACAGGGCGAACAAAAAAACAAACAAACTGAAACTTCTATGGAGCTGGCTCAATATAAGGAGCAGGTTCTCGCCTTGAAGAAAGAGAACGAGAAGCAGTTATTGGTTCATCAGCACTTAATCGAGGAAAACGATTCGAAGATCAAAGCCCTTGTAAGCGAAAATCGAGAGTTGACACAGAGGCTTACCCAACTGCAGAAAGACCTTTCTGTTGAGTCAAAAAGCAAGGAAGACCGAGCAAGGCTCGTAGAGAAGGTTGCTGAGTTGGAGCAGGAGCTGAAAATAACACAGAGCGCGCATAACATGGTCACTGAGAGCCTGCAAGAGGAAATAAAGAAACTTAAACTGGATCTACAGGCCGCAAAGGAGCAAGCCGTAAATCGCAGCGATGATGAGATCGCTTCGATTGAATTCGAAAACGATAAGCTGAAGCGACAGATCAAAGAGCTGAATAATAAAATCGCGAATAGTAAGCTCGATAACGACTTCATATTGACCAAGGAGAACCAGCAGCTGAAGTCGAAACTTGAGTCGATACAAAAGACGAACCAGCACTATGAAGAGGAAATCCAAAATCTGAATGTAAATAGCTTTTTGTTAACTATTATCTAAGATTTGCTTGGAATTAAATTAGATCATGTTGCAGAAATTGAAATCCGAGCAGAAAGATAAGAAAGCGAAAGATAACACGGAAGCAGCGAAAGCAGAGGTTGAATTAATAAAAAGCAAACAGAAGCTAGGTGATCTCATGAATCTGGTTTTGGAGCTTGGAAGCGAAGAGTTGCAAGAAAGGGTGTTTGCGAGTATAAATGCAAATTAAAACAATTTTTCTCAACGACATGTTCATAGTTAGATTAATGAAAGAATACCTTTAGGTGTGTATATATGTGTATTATTTAGCATGGCCTGTAAATTTACGACTCTTGGATAATTTTCCTTTACAAATAGAAGCGAAATTTTTTCTTTTTCCACTAGTAACTTGATGAAAGCTAAAATACTAAGGATCAATAAAAGAATGTAATTTATAGCTTATGAAGGATGCTGATGATTGCGATCATTCGAGGATGTTAAAGGTTTTATGATGTATTACTGGGATTCAATGCTGGATCATTAATAGATAATTTTACGGACAATGCGTGTATTGTGAATTTTGCTATGTACTCTCATATTCTCATTGGGATCAGATGGATATACTATTTTTATTCGACAGTTTCGTACTTGCTGAGTCTGAAGAGGTAAAAAACCGTTAAACAATGCTTATATCACTGTATCTTACCTTTCTCTAAGAGTTTTGATTTGCTCGTTTCGCTGCTGCATGAGTTTCTTCAGGTTATTGAACTGAACGCTCTCGTTCATCTTTTTATTCAATTCCTCCTTCATCTCTTGGACCATGAGCTCATACTCCTTCATTTTCGTCTATACAATACAATTTTCACATCAGACACATCTCTTATCACACTCTTTACCTTCAAATCGTGGATTTCTTCAGCATAGTCTCCCTCAGATCTCAATGAGAAGGTTTGGACGCTGGATTTTTCTTTAGTGAGTTTCACCAACTTTCAATGAATGAGATTTCCATTTAACCATACAATTCAAATTACATCAGCTTGGAGGTCCCTGTTTCTTGCTTTCAACGAAGCGACTTCTTCTTCAAGATCGTGAATCTTCTTCGCAGAGTCTTCTGATGCGCCCTAATTAATAATATTAATCATCCACTATTATCCGCTAAAATCACTGATAATGTAGGGAGTTTAGCTCCCATGCCTTTGGAAGGCTTTGTTCCCGTGATTTCAAAATCTTTGGTGCTCTTTGTCTCGAATTTCTTCATATTTTCCAAAGCAGTGCTAATCAAATCAGAATTCTCAGGTCATATGGCTTGGAGTGATGAAGGGTACTTATTTTCTATGAGGTTCAAATCGATTTTGATATTGGCCTCTTTTTTTTCGGCTTCAGTGAGAACAGTTTGCACATAAATGCCGGAAACACGGACCAAACTCATGATTTCCTGGTCAAGGACTTTTCTCACTTCGTCTTTAAGCTTGTCCATGATTTGTTCGACCTAGGTATGCCAAGTATGGCTTCAAATGAGGGGAATTTTGGGTGTCGTTACATCCTCTCGGTTGAATATGCTGTCGGTTACGTTGTCCTCACGGAATTCGTTGAGTGCTTGGTCGACTTCTTTGAGGACGCCGTCTTTCTTACTGCGGAAGTAGGTGAGGTATCTGTTGAGTTCGACTTGATGTTCGCCTGCAAGATTCATTTCTGATTTCGTATAAAAAGATAAATTGATTAAAAGTTATTTCCTTGCGAACACATTGGAAATATCTCAAGGTAGAAACTATGATATGGTTACACTTTTCGAAGTATGCTCTATCAGGAAAAAAAATTGAGAGATACTAAAATGAATTCGAATTAATACAATGATTTCAAGAGTAGGCCAATGGAAAGATTTTAATCAGCAAAAACGATTAATAGCTTTCTTCATTCATTTTTGATGAAGCTAAGGCAGTTTCATATGACTTTTATTTTATTAAATATAAGGAGTCAGGAATCTACAAGTTCTTGGTTATGAAATGAGTAATCTAAGGAAGAATATGAGTATCTTTTGAAATTATCACTATGTCCTACCTACACTATTTGAGAAAATTAATTACACATATCAAACATATCACACTTGAATTTCTAAGCTATCATTATGATAACTCAAATGACAAAAAACTTGATGTAGTACAGAAACATTATATTTTTTAAGGAGAGGAGTAATTGTGTGCTGTTGTGATTCTGGATTTGCCTTACACGGCATTTCATCTCAACTACGAAGATAAATTAATCACTCAAAAGTTTCTCCAGTAGTTAATTCCTTTGATTATTGATAAAATTGTCAATATACGACCACTCTCAGCGAAGAAGATTATTAATTGTCCACTCTTTAAGCAACTGGACATTTGATCAATTAGAATCATATAACTTTCGCTACACTTCCAAGTCTCACCCATCACAGGAAGCTGGACTACAACACCAGTCTCCTTCATCTATGAAGTACTTTTGTTGATACTTTTGGATGATTGGCTATCAATAAAATGGTTTCAGGGGCGAGCAATTAAAAAGTTAAATAAGCGCTATATTTTCTAAAAGCAAATTTATTGCTTATCAAAAAATAAATGAGCCTTTAATGCAAGCTACTTATTATGTCATCCACACAGGCATGCAAGACATAGTCTTGCAAAAAAACGCACTTAACCCAGGGCTTTACTGGGGTCAGCACATGGCAGCCGAATCACTCGAAAAGGCCGCACAATCGATGAAAACCGGTGCTTTTACCCGCCCGACATCAGCCCTATTCAATCCTCATTCAATAAAAAATAGAATTTCATGGACTCCGAGATTTCCAATCAAACCAAACTCGAATAACTCCAGCTCTCATATCATATTTAAGCCATTCGTTAGCGCATTCGACCAGAGAAAACTAAATTCCAATGTAAAACGGATATTCAAACATTCAAGAACCAAGTCTTGCATATCAGAAAACGCTGATCCACAAACCCAGAAACCTATAACTTCGAATCCTATATCCGCTCGTCAGTCAAGGCAGGCTACTCCGAGGAAGAAAAGCAATGATGTCACCATGACTACGCTGACAACGGCGAGCCCAACAACAACGAAAAGCTCCGAACACTTGATTTCGCATAAAGGCAAAACATTCGAAACTGTGCTTAAGGAGTTGAAAATTAAACCAATTGAATCGGATCCTAGTTGCTCATTGGCCGCTAAACTGAAAGGACAATTAGATATTAAGCCAAGTGTCTCAGAGGCAATCAAGGACAATGGAATATCCCCTAGGATAAAGCAGATTTACAGTTCTCCGAAGAAGGCAAAGGTGAAAAAATTGAACTTGAGTCAAAAAGAGCGAAAAGAATGGAATGGAGGGTTTATGCCTTTCCCCTTGTCGGCAAAAGATGATAAAAATAATCATCAATTCTCTAACCTAGCTCTCTCAACTGACCTTGATTCGTTTAATTTTGAATTGACTGCGAGACAGCCGGTGTCAACTGCAGGGAGAACGCAACTAGAGACCAAGAAAGTTATTTTCTTCGGTAAGGATTTCAATGAATCTGAGCAGAAATCGAGGAAACAAAGGCCTGCGAGCGCTGTGGTCGGGAATAACAAAATCACTAATGCAAAGGGGAAAAGTTGTTCTCTTAAATCGTTGCTGTCAACGGATAGCAAGTTGGCAAAAGCTCCGAGTACTGCTAATCTTGATCATATAGCAGAACAGCTTAAGCTGGCTGAATCTAACTTAGCCAACGAAAATGCGATTTTTACAAGACCAAGGTTCTCGAGATCTTTCAGAGATTTAAGAGAAGCGAAAATAAGGGTGAATCAACTGCAGGACCTTACTTAAGACCACGATTATTAGCCATTTCGGCTGGAGAATACGCTTCCAGTAAGGAAGGTGATAAGATGATTTTACGTTTTTTTATGAGCAATGAGCTTTGAATATGAAAATTATAATAATAAAAAATGCATCAGGCTTTTTAAAAGCACTTTCTTGCATATCCTTCAGTAAATCCCTCCAAAACATTTGTTTCTTTTAGAAACAGTCGAAGCACATATGAGAGCTTGAGGTTCAATATTACTATACTAGCCTATATTGATATTTTCTTATTAAGCCATGAGTCATGCGATGAAAGTGCTCCTATTGATGACTTACTACAGTACCAGGAATTCATTAACTTTCATCATCAACATTGATTTTCATTAACGACGAAATAATATCAATACGTACTAGACTTCATAGAGGATACATGATTCGCAAATCTCAACGTTAAAAAGTATCTTTTTGGGATTAGCATGGTTCTTGGTAAGTAGGAAAACCTTTCTCGTCCTTGACGAGAGGGACCTTCAGCTTATCATTCAGTCTAACGATTTCTCGAACAATTTGACCACATCTAGTTAGAATGCTTAGTTATCGAAAAAAAAGCTTGAGAGTATACAGCTTGCAAGTCTTTGGGTACAAGCAGTAGCAATTATAGCAAAGAACGTGCGTACAAGGCCTTTGGAGAATTCTAACGACCATTCCATTGTCGCAAACTGGACAATGAGTTAAGTAATCTTTGTTTTTCTGGTAATTTGTCTGGATTTCCAGGGTTAGTTGGCAAGAAAGACGGTTTATTTTACCAAAGTTGCCTCTCCTGCATCAGTTTTCACAGATTCGGTAGTTTTTTCCATAGCAAAGATTTTTTATAGAATGATAAATTGCGAAATAAAAATTTGTTTCATTTATCGTAACATCATAAGAATTGATACAGATGTTCCGAATTTTTTAGTTAAAGACGTATGTAATGCCCATGCGCGAGATCCCTAAGAAATTGGTTGCTCTCGTTGAGGAAAGAGAGTCGATGGATAAGATCTGAAGGTGCATTTAATTTTAAATAAAGGAGAATGATAAAATTCTAACTATCAAAAAAGAATTATTACCAAAAAATCGCAGTCATGAGAGTGCAGTCTTTGCTTTTCGAAATTATCAGCATAATGGATGTATCAAGTGCATTGTGATTGAGGTCGTTTCTTGATAATAGAATTTTCTCGAATGATATATGGAGTGAATTACATTAGGGTGCTGTAAAATGGTTCTAACCCAAATAATATAGAGTAAGATGAATTAAGGGAAACGAATACAATGTGTTTATTGTTCTGCGAACCGTGATTAACAGATTCATCTCTTTTTCAGTAAATTAAAGCTTGTGTCAATGATGTTGAGCTATTTTTTCAAAATTTGGCGATGCCACGATGATTGGCAGAGAATAAGTGCATTAGAATAGTGCTGCTATCTGGAAGGTTCAAAGCAGGAGATGAGAAAATTATCGGATTTATCATTTGCTGGTGATTTAGTTTTGCTTCGTGTTAGTATACTATGATACTAAAATTATTCAGCAGAACTATTTATTTGTTATATACCCGCTTTTAGTTTCTGGCTATAGAATCAATAGTGCTTAGTATTCTCACAATCTACTCAGCTCTTCTTTTTTGAATTCAAAATAATAGAGCACTCAATTGCTGTGTCTTATCCAAACGCATTTAATTGTGAATCGGATATTATCTTTAAAGCAGAGTAGCATTCTTTTTAAAACACAATCATTGCATCGCAATATTTAATGAAAAACTACAGGTTTCTTGGATCTCTCAGAAAGGCTAATACACAAGAAAACAAAATACCATGATACGCTATTAGGATTAGAGAAGAGATAATAAACTAGCAGAGCTACCCTTTACACAATGACTATTTGATTTTAGATTATCACTTCTGTACCATAACCTTCTACACAACACAAAGCCATAATACCTTTTACAGCTTGTTTTGTTAGATTAAAATTACATCCGATTATAAGCTAGAGAAAGATTTCAGATAATCAAGCGAAATGCTTTAAAACTTTGAATAGAGGGGAATTTACTCATTTCTTATACAGTTCCACGAGGTGAGGTCATTCATCTACCAGTACTCGATTTATTGTTTAAAAATTAAAAAGCAAATTATTAAATTCAATTTTTTGAATCTTAGCAATCAATCTAATATATGCTTTTCATACAACAAGCTTATGAATCTATTACAGATGCAACAAATTTGAAACGTGAAGGTACGAATAAAAGAGTAGTGTTCCTAGTTATCAAAACATTTATCATTCTACAAAACTACATTTTCAACTGAGAAGCATCTTTTCGCAAACCAATAACAATTCATTCTGTAGATTCAGTCTCCTGATTTTCTATTTCCCCTTTGAGAGAGCGAGCAATACATGATTACACTTTTCTAAATGGGGATAAGCGCTGCTAAAGTTTATCGGTAGATGTAATTATCTTCTCTATGAGCTCTATGAGCTGTTGGCTTAATATTATCGATTTGTCTATCTCGCTATGCTAATTAGAACCTCCAAAGCCATTAAATAATAACCCGTGATGAATCCGTCGGTCATTTTTCTCCTTATATTAAAAAGGGATCCATATCCAGCAAATTAAGTATATCTAATGGCACAGTGAGACTCCGAGTTAGTGTTTAACACTGAGCCTGGATAGCGGCTTTGAAGATCCAATAGTTCCTGTATTAAAAGTGCTGCGGCATTAAAAATCATTGCTTACAAAAATCTTTGGTAAAGCCGAGCACTTTGATGATACGTTTTTTGTGTGAATTCCTTGTTTCGACCTCAAATGCGTTGTAAAAAGCTGTGACTGCGATGAGCTTGAAATTGTGATGAATCAGCTCTAATTTGTGCAGAATAGAAATATTTTCGTCGCTGTCAGCTTTTGGAGGCGGTTGTTGCTGTAGCATGTTCTAAGAACTGGGAAAGAACTAATTTATCACATTGAGTTCGAATCAGTATTTTCTTGGGGGAGGGGTTAACTTAGGCGCTTGAGATCATTGACTCTTACTAACTCCAGAACGTTTGAGCTAATCGAAAAGGCAGTATTCCATTCAATCAAATTGACATGGTTATACGATGCTATCTGATATAATTCTCTTCAATACAGACCTATAAAGACTGCGACAGAATTCCATGTATTTTTCATAGAATCTTGGCATTTTTATTCTTTTAGCTCAATTTTTTTCCGTGGACTAATGAGAGAGATGTAGATTTCAGCTAGGAGGTTTTCCCAATTTCTGCAAAGTAACGAAATTATTAAATTCTTTTGATATACCTATCAATTAAAACCATCCAACAAGGAGTTCAACTCATGATTTGAATTTTACAGAAGTTTGATGAACTAAACTAAACGAAAATTCCGATTAGATAATTATCTTTTAGAGGCGTATATATGTTATAAACATAAAAATAGAGAATTTATCAG
>ENA-UOTX01000711-UOTX01000711.1-compost-metagenome-genome-assembly--contig:-NODE-711-length-32400-cov-18.654426_pt1 | contig 32400 bp, 20 predicted proteins | sample MGYA00238143_ERZ746982 | MGnify/ENA primary metagenome ERZ746982 (study PRJEB28758, sample SAMN06268862) | compost metagenome | isolation source: single cell | place: USA: California, Emeryville, Joint... | reverse complement strand
AAAGAATTAAACAAAAAGACTAAAGGATAATTTACCTTGCTCCAACTCGAGCACCTCTTGCATTTTTTCCAATCGATTTCGAGCTTCCGCCCATTAATGCGGAGAACCATTGGATATCGAACAGCATTGATGCTGTTCCAAGTATATCCAAGAAGAAGAAAAAGGAGAACAGATAGTCTTTCTTGACAAAGCAGCTCAACACGATTTCGCCGACAAATATAGACATAATTATAATGGCCACAATAGTAAATGCTAAGTCTGCAGACGGAGGGGCCAGTATCACTCTTAGGTCATCAGAAAAGAGAGCATAGAGGGTTAATATGTTCACAATAACTTGAAACGTCATGCTCTCTAGGATTTTCGTAAGTGTCTTATATTTCTGCCTCCGCTTTTCCTCATCATCATCTCCACCAAAAATATCGACTTCTTTGGTTTTTATCTTGCTCGGAGAAGATCCACTATGACTATGAGTGCCGCTCTCATGATCTTCATCTTCGATCTCGTCGGGTTTCTGTTCTTCTTCAATTCTTTTATCGTTTTCTAAGTTCTGGAGCCTTAAATTAAGAGGAGGAAGTAGACGGCTTGTGAATTTAGGTGCAACGTGGTGAGTTGAGACATCATTTAGTAAGATTAAGGGGGCTTGAGTCTCGATTACAACTTCTTGATCGTTGTTGAAGTTTCGTCGTTGCGGCCTCAAGTTCAAGCTCAAGGAGTTCTTGCCTTCAGCAAGACTGGGAATTTGAGCGAGCAAACCAGAATTAGTCGGAGAATTCTGTGGTAGCAGCATGCTACTAGTCGTAAAACTCTGAAATTAAAATGAGAAATTTAATTTAATCACTTTTATCAACGAAAAATATAATTTATAGACACACATTTTTTGGATTTAGATTGCGTCTGCTTCGAAGGTAATGAAGCTTGAAATGTTGTTACATCGAAACTCAAGCAAACTTCTCGCCAAAGCGACAAGACTTTTGGAATTATCAATTTCTTGAGCGATTCTTATTGAAGATCTCATCCGAAATCGTTACTGTTAATTAATTCGAGTTAACTCAGAACAATTAAAGGAAGCAAAGAAATTCGATTTTGCATTGGATAACAAAAGTGTATTATGCTTGCGTTGATTAGAACATAAAACTTCTCAGCAAAAGAAATTTGTTTGTTGTAGTAATGTAGAAATTTGGTTCATTGGAGCGATTCGGGTTGTCCTTTCTCATTAGTTGAAGCTGGTAAGTAAGATTGGCACTGTTGCCGTAAAATATAAATTCATTTTCTAAAACCTAATTCTGCATTAATTAATTAAAAATGAATTCAGATTATTCACAGGTGACTTTGTAGAGCTCAAGTTACGACTACCATTTGTAGAAATCAATGAAATTTTATGAAGAACAGCTGATATAGGGATTAACTTAACAACAATACAATTTTAAATTTACTGCTTTTGTCGACATACATTTAACATAAAGAAGAGCACAGATTTAATTCATCTTTGTTTATTCTGTAAAACTAATTATTTTTTAAGCTGCTCATCTCGTTTTTCATTGAAGTTTCATTCGATTTGACATTAATTATGAGGTAATTGCTACGTTTTTTCTCAAAAAACGTTTATATTTTAGTTATCTTTCGAGTGCTAAATCCTTAATCGGAATTAAAAGATCGTCAGAGGAAAGCAAAATTTAAAACTAATATGTAAAATGTTATTTTCAATGGAAATTGTATCTAAAGCAAATATTCAATAATAGTTCACATTTATTGCTTGCAAAGCAGATGATATTCTGGTTGGTAAGTTACTTTCTGCTTACTCAAGGAAAGTAAATCAGTTAAATAAATGAATATCTCAATTTATTAATTAATTTACGAGAAGCGAAGGATCCTTAGCTCCTGTATTTTTGGTAGGACCTTTTCGCTGACTTTCAGTTAAATTCGCACTCAAATAAATTGTGATAAAGTTATAGCCATAACGACTTTCTCTCTGTTTGAATTTGATGTATCTGAGAATATGGCTTGAAGATTCAAAGAAAATAAAAGATTGTAATTTTTCTGCGCAAAGCCTAGCTCGGTACGTTTTTTTCTGCATTTCAGCAGTCTCTCACTTGTCATGTACTTCAATGTCCTTCAAGATATATTAGAGATATAGAATTAAACCCGAATGTGATATTCAACTAATCATCTTAAACAAATACTTGGCTACTAGTTGGTAAATGACAGATATCCCTACAAGTTCCTTTAGTTCATGATTTCTGTTCCTAATTAGGTTTAATAGTCATTTTTTAAATAAAAGTTGTCAAGCCTGTTGCGATTTTATCTGCAAGACGGTGGCGAAAAAACGAGATCGTTATTGATCAAACCTTCAGATTGCATCAGAAATGAATGGACTAACCTCGGGAAAGGAGGAAGTGAGCAAACAAACCGAGAAGAATGTTACTACTCTTAAAGATTCAGTATCCTCTTATGAAAATAATACGATTAGAGCATCATTTGGAGAGAATAAACTTGACACAGATCAGGGAAGAGTCAGAATATCTTCAATACTGAAAAACAAAACAAACGCAACTGTAGAATCGGATAATGCGATCCGGAGAGACTCTTATGGGTCTCAGATCAAATCTGGTAGCAAAAAGCACCACATACGCTTCAATCCTCAGTTATTTCAGATAAAAGAAGTCGAAAGCTACAAAGAATACAACTTGGATAATCCTGACACATGCCAACTCTGCCAAATATTTTAGTGAAGATCTCTATCTGATAATTGGTTGTGATTGAGACTTTACTACTAGTTGTTTCATTACATTCAAAGCCGTAATCGCAAATCGCGATTGGTTCATTAACAAATGCTACAATCGCATCGGAGTTCAACGTTATATGGAATTTTTTTGAGGTGTCTTTTCTTTTATAATCCAACGAAAAACTTGACTATTTTTTTATCATCTGTGAAAACACCAATCTGTCCTTAAGATCCATTGCGTATGATGTTATTGGTGCAAAAGATGGCCACTCAAGGCATATGCAAATTATCATAATAGTTTTACACTGCGAACTAATTTAACGAGATTCTTTTGGTATTCAAAGTATCTGACTTATAGATATATAAACAAAATTCATGGCAAATTTAGAATTAGAATCGAAAATTGCTAGGTAGCTATTTAGAATCAAGGCAATTTTTATCTCATGATATTTAATTATTTGAGTCTCATAGGAAAAATATACTTTCTTCGTCTTCTTTACAACTGCTCAGATACATTTTATAAAAGAAATTTGACAGGTAGCAGGATGGCTCTCTTTGACGCTATTTAATAGAGTTCGTTTGCATTTCTGATGAGTATAAAGTTGCCTTCGATAATCAAGCTCTAGCAACAGCCTAACAAATTCTATGTTTGTGTCAGAGACAGATATCTAATAATTAAGTCGATAGGACCTCTACTATCCATATAAGATTTCACTTACAAAATAATATATCAGCAGAATATTCATTTATTCTGATTTTTTTTGTGCCACTGGGTTTGAAAAGCGAAAGGAGAGTTGAATATTCCTTAGATTTGGTCTTCCTCACTTTCACAAAGGGTCAGTATCTTATTGACCAAATTCTCAGATCTATTCCAGCACATAAAAAGAGGAACACGCATTTTCAGATAAGAAGGTAGCTTTTTAGATAATTTCCCAATATGGATCGAAAAAATTTAATCACAGCAATCTGGACAACAAGTATGAATAATATTTAATTCGCTAGAGTGCTTTGGTCGGAGGCTAATTTTTCAAGTTTTTCTAAAATAAGTGCGTTAGTTTGTTTAAGAGAGTTATGGTGATCGCGGTGCTTATCCAACATCATTCGGATCCTTTCCTTAATTGCATTAAGGCCTGCAGCGATATCAAGTGGTTTTCCAGTGCCCTGAGAATAACTCTTATCTCCTCTAAATGAAGAAGGATTTGCCTGACCGCTGTCGCTTAATGTTGCAGTAATAGCTAAGCCGCTAGAACCTTTTGGGTCATGTGAAAATTTTCTCTTCGTTGGATCGAAGCTTGATCCAGCTGTCGAATTCGGCGCAGCTCCCAGATTCTTCCCAAAAGATTGAGGATCATTAGTGATTTGAAGTCCCCCCATCTTGCCAGCGCTCCCCTTTCTCAAAATTTCAGAGAGCTCTCCTTTCTTGAAATTGAGGCTGCTCACTGGAGTCTTTTTATTTGCTTGAGTCATTGTTGCTGGTTTCTTGGAATTTCCTCTGGATTCGGGCTGCTTTTTTTGTGTTTCAACCAAATATTCATTGCTAACTCCATCCTTTTTCGTTCCAATCAGTTGCTCGTAATGAGGGAGCTCAAATTTTTTCTTGCCCGTTTCTAGAGTTGTACTGAAATTTCTCTGATAAAGTTGCCCTTGAGACATCGCATTTACTGGATTAGAGTTTCGTTCATTCCTATATTCCAGATTTGAGAGCATATATGAAGATCCTGGCTTTTTAGTATTCGCTCCTTGGTTATTGGTGGTTGAATTAATATTATGATGCTTTAATTGTTCCATGAGAGACAATTTTTTTTCAGGGGATCGTGGCTGAACATGACTATTCATCTTTTCTTGGGAGCTCGGTTTACTCAATGGATTATTGGGGCTTTCAAGCCTTTCTTTCAGAGGCGGATCCTTTTCAATGTCGTGATGGAGATCTTGAGACTCTTGTAAGGTATTTCCTAGCGTGGATTTTAGCTGAGCGATTAACTGGTCCTTTTCTGCCATTTCACTTTTCATTTTCTTTAATTCCCGAAGCTCATTTGCTAAGAATCCCAACGTCGATTTCAGTTCTGTATTTTCTTTGCCAAGGATTTCGAGTTCTTGGTTCTTTTCAGAAAGATTTTTAATGATTTCTTGATATTTGTTTTGATTTCCCTTAGCAGAGTTGGTGGTGGTTTCTTCGTTTGGAGTAGCAAATTCTTCTAAGAAATTTTTGACGTCTGGATTATTATGTCCAGAACGATTGGTTGAGACCTGGTGTTGTTCTTTTAGGTTGGGTTTGCTATTTTTCCGAACTGATATGTTTGGTTCGACGGTTTGAGTTGGCTGTTGTTGACTCTGCATCGTAAAATTTATTTGTTTTCTTGCTTGTGGGCTATACACTCCACTTAAAGTACTGCCTGCTGTAGTATTTTTCTGATAGTCGTTCCGAGTAAGTTGTTTTGTTTGAAGGGCAGTATCTCCCAGCATGAGCTCTCCTTTCTTAGCTTCATTTGTTTTTGGAGAATTCGTTTGTGAGAGGAGGGCTTGAGTAGGTTGTGCTGAGCTTGCCTGCTTATTTACGTTTTCTTTGAATGGAGCAGAAGATTGCGAGTACTTGCTCATCTTATCCTGAAATTGATTCAAATAAGTTACTTGTTCCTTGCTGCTTTTTGCGGTCAACGGCTGTGAGCTTCGAATAAGCAGATCCGGAACATTATTAGTAGTAGTTGGATCCACAAAGGACTTGAGGTTTTGACCTTTTGGACTCAGCTTAATCTGATTTACGTTCCCTAAAGGGAAGCTTGGCTGAATGGAAGACGCATTTTCTATGGTAAGATAAGAAACTTCATTCAGCCAGAAACCAATTACTTGCAGTCGATACTGTTTGTTGAGATGCCAAGGGATTCTGATTTCTTGCCTCGAGCTTTCCCAGATCGAGATTTAGTTTCAGATTTGCTGATTTCGTTGTTTGAGAGCTTTTTCCTGATAATGAAAGCGATGTGGGGTCAGCGAGTTCAGCAAAAAAGATGCAATACCTGTTAGTTGGTAACTAGGTTTGGTGTTCATTTACTCAGAATGTTGAATATGTTTTGAATTAATTAAATCGAACGTTTATTTAATTTGCAGTATTTCCGATAAATGCTTGATCTAATTATTCAAGAGCTTTTCAAGCTAAAAAGTGCTGAATTAATCCTAATAATATATGTCAAAGAAATGTTGAGCCATTGTTGCACATTCGAAGTATTTTCACTTCATCATCCTCAGTAAAATCACAATGATCGCAAGTAATGCTGTTGGAAACTTATCCAATGAATGTTCATTAAGAAATACTCGGATCAGAATCTCATTTTTTAATGAGATGTAAAAGGCTCAGGGACACTCTCCAATCATTAAATTGGGAATGAAATGATCATCTTCTTGATCTACTTCAGGTCATGTGATCCTTGCGCTTAAAGTGCCAGAAATCTCATATGCGTATAATTTAGCAGACACAATCCATTTCAAGATTCTCTTGCCAAAAGAGAGCCTTCTAAGTGCCATTGCAGTGTTCTTGAGACTTCTTCACGAGTAATTTATTTAAATTTTTAATTGCTGCAACTGAATAACTCTAATAATTGCAACGTCAAGAATCATTATCGAAATTATCAAAAAGGAGTTCACAAGCTCGTTTAATCAAAGAGAATGTGAATGCAAATGATACCAGAAGGTACAGATGATCTTTTCCCGAAAATTTTGTATGAGCTTGAAACTACTTCAAATGAGGAGAACTTTCCAATAGAAATTGCCACATTTTGAAAGAACGAAAGGGAAAAAAACTGTACAGTTTATGTTTTCTAATTTTGTTGCTCATTGTATTGTGAAGAAACCATCTTTCAAAGTCACTCATCCAATTAAGTTTGAGACAGTTTATTTATATGTGCTACCACTCTTTGAATAATTCAAGCAGTGTACTTTAGATCATCAGGAATTTTTTAAAGTATATTTAGTGCTCAGAAAACCTCAATAAATAAAATGGGAAGTGGCTGTGGAAAATCAACTGATAATGCATTAGTTACCAACCCCTCTACTAACATAAACCATGTGATCAATCACGAATTCTCTGCCTACCTTTCGCTAGATAACCCTCTGAATGTGAACCATAAATATTCCATGTTTTTCCCGATTCTCAGTAACAAATCTCCATTAATTCTATAAGTTTTTTATGGCAATGATAACCAGGAGATCAAAAAGTGGGTACTGGAATCAAGCAGACCTACGCTTACAAATCTAAGGTTACAGAAGAGGAGTTGAAACGAAAGCGAGTGGAATATTGGGGTATTCTTGCAGTTTTGAAACAACTCTCATAAATGATGATGATGCAGAAACCCGTGTTCAGGGTCATTCAGAAATGTGGTTGGCTCTCCGAGGTGCATGCGAAGCTGATGAAGGTAACATTTAAATTTCAGTTATGGATGTCCCTTATTGTGAAAAGCTGATGCTCTCAGTATATTGAGCGCTGTAGGACTCAAACTGGTGAATAAATCAATCCAAATTGCTTACGACTCTCGAGGTAAATTCTCTGCGAATCTGAGACAACAAACTCTTTCAAAATAGGCGAGAAATACGACGTTCCAATATTTTGCATCAATGAACCTAAAGAATATGATATTCCTAGAGAAACCAAATTTGACAAGAGTGAAATTGTGAAAGGTCATGTGCAGGTACACAAATATATATAATACCTGTTAATACGACTAGACCAAATTACGCTGTGCGGGAGTCTCTGACATTGAGGAAACTATTTCTACAGAATTATCTGTGGAATCGCTCAAAATTCTGTTCTTGGAAAGAGCTAATTTGAAAGGGACTTATGACCAATCTAACATAAGACTATTCTATGAAGGGAAAGAACTTAAACCATCACATCTAGTTGGAGAGTATGGTGTTCAAAATGAAAGAGTCATAAGCGTTTTTCTTAAAAAAAACATAGTAGATTAGAATACAGCTTAATGTTCTCTCGATTGTAGCTGCGTTGGACAATTGAGGTGTAAAAAAATTTAAGGATACACAATTTCTGTTTTAATTTGCTATTTTGGTGTCGTGTTTGCCACTCGATTATATTTTGCAAGTCAGCTTTCATATCTGATCACTACTTTACAACAAAATATCGAAATTATCTCTGTTGAAAATCCCCTGGAGTTTTGCAACTTAGATGATTGCAAAATTCATTCTGTAATGCCTGGAACATTAAGTATTCCAATTAACTTAATGCAAAATATAACAATAGTTAAATTAAATCAGAATAATTACCCCTTAAAAAATTTTCAAGAGAGTTCTGAAAGAGAGGTCAATAACACAAATATTCCATTTATTTATTATATATGTAGGTGCAATTTATGTGCTATTGTGAAGAGCTTTAGAGTGGTTTATCTCAACAAATCTTTGGTAAACAATTCAATCTTATTTCAACAATTACCGCCGTATCGCAAAGAACTGAGAATGGAACTTGGGTAAAATTGAACTCTTGCAGTAAGAGAAGCTTTTCATGAGAGTTCTGTGAAAATATTGTGTGTGTGAGAGAAGGAAAAATAATTTAAAACATTACTTTGATTAAGATTGTTATTGAATCAAAACAAAGAATTCAAAATGAATTTTTAGATTAACAATTTATTTAATCTCGAATTTCAGTTTTGTGAGTATTGGTAGATATTCAAAATTATAAAATTTCAAGCAGCACAGCGAGATGCAAGTTATCAAGACGTAAATAATTCTTTAGAAAGTAAACGATTCTCTACTAAATCTGCAGTACACTTTAAATAGTTTGATTCTCACAAACAAATAAATACTTACTACCAAAAAAAATGGAAAGAACTACAGGTAATCATTCAAATCTTTGATCCTTGGAGCTTTTCTTCCAAACTTGCTTCGATCTCATGCTGCTTATCTAACATTTTATTACTTATTTTATAGCTGATCCTTCACAATGGGAATGGATACCTTGCACTTATGATTTCAAGCAAACTTCAGCAGAAGAAGACACAGCATTTTTCAACCTTGCGCCTACTGTTGTCTTGAGTGGACCCACAGGAAATGTAATCTCGTTTGTTTGTATTTTTTTTTCTGAACATTTCATCTCTCACAAGGGAAAAGAGCCTAAAGTTAATATTACCATTGACTGCGAGAAGAATTTCTTATACTCTGAGGAACTTGGGTGGAACTGGCATAAGAGCTGGAACATCCCGAGCATAGCTGTTCGAGTAGAGGTGAAGATTTTGCAGCATCCTGATCTAATAGCAAAACACTCATACTCTAGATCCGAGATCCAGATACAAACGAGAAATTACCGATGCCTAAAGGGTTAAGCGTAATTTCGAAAAGAGATTCTGACAGCCACTTACACGCTTTTTGGCGTAACAGGTTCAAATTTACTCCGTGAAAGCAATGCTTGAGCAGCTGGAGAGTTTTCATTTGCTCGACATCGGAATCAAAGGAGAGAGCAAGAAATATGTAGCTGAGCATGAAGCTTATTTCTCAGCTCTCAAATTCTCTTCAACTTCATACAACAATGATGTAATCTCAAGATAATAACACTCGGAAATTGATTGATTAATTCGTTCTTAGAGTGTCAAATTTCATCTGGTGATATGTGTTCAAATTGATTCTGAAGATGAAGAGGCTCCTCAAATTTTGAGCTCCTTCATTTCTCCTCCAGTGTTTGTTGATTCTAGAAAATCAGCGCGCGATACGGAAAAAATTAAGGTTTGAGAAGTGTGATGTAATAATTGTGGCTCATGTTCGATTAGGCAAAGCGAATGTCGTCTTTGATTGATCCATTTCTACCTGAGAATCTGGACAAAACTTTTGTAAAACGAGAAAATAGACGCAAAGATTGCAATCCAGAAGAGATCACCAACAGCATAGAGGGACTTGTGAGCTATTTCACAGCACCAAACATCAGACACAAGGTAGTTTGCCTTAAATTATTTATTTGATTCAAGTAATGGATCCTCTAGGTTAAACATCCTCTCTTTTTGGCTCTTAAATTCTCCAACTGTATAAGTCTCTACTATAACACAAATATCTTCAAGCTCGATCAGGTAAGCAGACTCATTTGGTCTGATTTTTCTGACCCGAAGTTGAATAGGAGGACAAACTCATAGAAAACATTCAAAACCGTCTATATGAGAGCCAATTAGATCTCAGCTCTGAAAAAATTGCGAAACTCGAAAAAGCTCCGTTAATCCTTGTTCTAAAAAACGTGTGTCCTAATCAAAATATCAAAAGCAAGAAGGTAGGTTTTATAAAGCAACGCCAGTTTGAATCACTAATATATTTAAGATCATGGAACACCTCGAGAGTATTCAAAACAACTCTCTCTTGATTACATATGATAATAAAGTTATCCCTTCGAATTTCAAAGAAATGGCTAATATTGTAAATATCATTTCCTCATCACCAGGTTGTTCTAAATCATTGATAGAACGAATTAAAGGCAAAATACAAGAAAGTTTACTCATTTCTTTCTTGTTCTAAGTTTAAAGTGATGTCATCACTTGCAAAAGGGAGTGCAAAAATACATGAAGAAGAGAGAGATGACGAGAGCCAAGATGAAGCTTGTAGTGAAGTCACAGTAATAGCAGCACCTGCTAAGAAAATTATTCCAGAAAATAAAACTATGCTTAAAATACCAATATACAAGCAATCAAACACAGCCGATTGTTCTCCTGTCTTAACAGCAACAAAAGGAAAGATGCCAAAACCGAATATTTCAAATCTTGAGAAGAAAAAACCAAAGAGAGTCAAAAGTGATGAAACTGTTGACACTAGCAATGAAGAGAAAGTATTCAACAATACTAGTAATCTTCAAGCTGGTATTATTCCTCGAACTATGGCATCCAGCTTGCAGACTGGAATAAGCCCTATTGCAGATGAAAAGGCAAAAGATAGCATCACAGCCCAACTTGAGATGATGAATCGTCTTTTAATGATCAACGCTGCGGTAGGAATCAAAAACCAAAGCCTGCAAAACAATCAAACATCACAAAGTCTGCAGCATTCACAAACCCTAAACTCATTACTTCAGAATCAAGAGAAACTAATCGAAATAGACATGAGTCAACTTGAAACAATAGTACAAGGCTTTTTAGGCCAAAATCCTAATGCAGCAAATATGCATTCTCAGATCGAGAAGTCAAGCAGTAATCTGGCGAATACATCTTCGTTGTTTAATATGGACTCTCGCCCAATGACACAGCCTAACTATTTCAATCCACAAACCTATCTCCCAAAGTCGACTGAAATTCAGAAGATGTTGATGCAACAGACGACTCTACATAGCAACAGTTCTAATTCCCAAGCGTTTTCAAATCAAGCAAGCTATTCGACGTTGCCGGGTCCAATGAGCACTTATGGGGCACTTTTAAATCAAGCAGCTCAATCGATGATGTCTTCTGCACCAAACTACTCTAGCTTTCAAAATATGAGCTTTCCAGGAAGTTTCAACTTTAATATGTTTGGTAGCTTGTTTAACCCGAAGGTCCCTTCTGTTTTCCAGAATTCCCAAGGGAATTTTCAAGAATTGATTCGACAAGTATCTTCAACTTTCCCCAAAGTCTCTGGTAACCTTTCTTCTCTATCATCAAAAGTGAACTCTTATCATCTTAGAATTTGGAGATGATTCCTTACAGCAGCCATTCTCGAGGGTTAAAGAGGAAGATAAATTAAATTGAGACAGACTGTTGTCCACCTCCATGGGTAATTGGGTGCAAATCACTTGCAGTATTGTGAAAATTTATTCCTAATAAAGAGTGTATTGCAATCCTGCTAATGTTGAGAAACAAGTATCATAAGTAATTATAGTTTTATAAATTTTGTCAACGAATGTCATTGTTTATAATTTAAGAGAGCTTATTCATGGCTTGACCTTAATAAATCCATTTCTTGTTTGGGAGCTACTCTTTTGAATTGGTATTCACAAAAAATGAAATGAATAATTTCTGACTTATACTACTTTACTGGTATTAGTAATTGGTTTTGCTTTCTACCTCACATATCAAAGTCAACTTCAAGAAGAATTTGTTTGCACTGTAGCTGAGCTGTTGAAGAGACACACTCAGAGGGATTCAATACCATAGAACATTCCAATGAAAATGATAGTTGTGCTCGATTTAATTACTCACTTTTGAGGAGATTTTGTACATTTTGAACTAATAATGTATTAAGTAAGAATCCTGAAAATTTTCCCAGCAAATCAAAGCAGGGTCATCAAAATATTTAAGAATGTGTTTTTTCTGACAGATATTATATCAATTCATTATAAAATTATTGTCACCCACCCACCACTAACTGAACAAGAAGAACAGGATAGGTGGTGCTGATTCAAGATCCTAGCAGCTGAGCTTACGCATTCAGAATTTCCAGAAAATTCCTATCGATTCGTAATCAGTTGAGAGAGGTTGTGAAAATAAATCCCAAAATTAAATATTTGGTACGACCAGAAGTCCTTTTTGAATATTTGGCTATCCCTTTAAAGAGACCATCTAATTTTCGAAATGTTTTCTTTCTTTCTCAATATCACCAATTAAATCGGGACGATTCGATGTTTCACATTCAGTCATAAAAGTTGTCCTCATGCACTAAAATTTTATCACAGTCTAAATGCAGTGTAGTTCAAATACTGAGCCATCATATCGGTTTTCACAAACACATACACCTGAAATTATACTTACAACGGTTCTTGCATCTGAAACCTTCAGGCTGCAGCTACATTGTACAGCTGAGCCATACAGTCAGAACTTCGATGTAGGCCTCATAGAATTCAAACCAAATGTTGACTTTAAAAATTCAAATGTACCAAAAGATATACCACTTCCCATAATAATTTTTGAAATTCCTGGAAGGTATCCTTTATAGAGTCCTCTAAAACCTTCATTTCTGATTGTGTTTGCAATCACTGCAGTAAATTTACGATCCTTTTCTTTAACATTTGGATCAAGTCCTTGCATGATTATACGGTTGCAAATCAACTGAAATGGATATAAGAGCGTACTGCTTATTAACGCACTCATTCCTCCAACTCCCATCATCAAAAAGACAGGTGGATCATTTGTCCATTGGGTCTTTTTCAAAATAAATTTTTTGATTAGCTCATACGTCATGAGATTCAGTCCTGCATTTGGTATCGAACTGCAGAGTGAGGCTGTGATTCCTCGGTAAAATGGACGAATGCGCCCCTCATTTTTCATTATCTTCGTGAATACATCCAGAATTCCATCATAGGTTCCAGTGGGAGCGGCAGATATCCTGACTTTTACCACATCGAGTGGATAAACACAGAAATTTGATACGATCCCTGCCACAGCTCCAGCCACAAAAAGCTCCCTTGGGGATAGATGATCCTTAGGAGTCACTTGAGCTCCTTTCAAAAGGAGCTTCATATGTTCAAAGACAGCAAAACGTATCGCTGTGTCAGGTGTTGCCTTGACGATATTGGTGAGATTTCCTCGAAAAAGGCCTCGAAATCCATCTCTATTATAGATTCCAGTGAGTCCAGAATAAATGTTTGGTGGGCGGACTCCAGCGTGAGCATAATCTACTTGGTATAAAATTTTGAGTCGTTCAAGAGGCGCAGTGCAAGTCCGAGATACAACACCTGCAACAGCACCCGCGAGGAAATTTCGGGTCCATGTCATTAGGTTGGGCTTCGCAGCAGAGATATTTTCATGAGCAACCTCTTCAGCTAACTGAAGCGGTTGATTATCCGTGATATCTATAAACCCACTAAATGTCTGTGTCCAAAATTCAAATATATAGTCTAATCTCATGCTTGGAATCAGAAAAAGGAAACTTCGCCACTCATCGTATCCGATTTTGCCATCTTTATCCCGATCCATCTTCTCGAACAGAAAGAGGATAGCATCTTCCTCAATTTCATAAGGATATAATTCTTCCATTGCGATCTTTAACTCCATTGGTAGGATATACCCGTCTTTGTCTTTGTCAATTTGCCCGAATAACTTTCGAAGTTTCTCGTCTTGTTGGATTGCGAAGGTAAGGAACATCTCATACGACACCGTGTCTAAATCTGGGGTTTGATAAAGTTGTGCGATATAATCAGCATGATGGTGTGTGGGGACCTTTGATAACGCAAGCGCACGGACAAAATCAGATCGGCTGACTTTTCCTGCTCCTGAGGAATCAAGTTGTCGAAAAAGTTTTGCGGCCTGCTCTTGTAACTCAGAGTTTTGACTCATCTTAAATACAAAAGAGCATCTTAGATAAAAAAGTAAATTATTTTGCTGTTGACTAACAAACTTCTTCTGTTTTGAAAGCTTTGTCCTTGGGCTGAATAGCTAAATTGCTTGAAAACTTAGCAATGACTAAATCAGCTATCAACAATAACTAAATGATACAATTAGCGATTAAAAGATTCCTTTCTTTCATATGTTGTAGTATATATAATACAAAGGAACTCGTAATATATATTGCTTTAATTTACACTTGAGAGAGATGAGAAAAAACAGATTGCATGAATAACTCGAGTCAAACCTTACCTTTCGAACCTGATTCTTAGGAAAAAGAAATGTTCGCTTTCAGATTTAAAGCATGGAGATATCTGGATTCCCTATTTGGCTTTTATTCCGTTTATGTGGAGAAATTTGAGGTGAATAATCAGAGTTTTCCTGAAAATAAGAAGACAAAATAATCTCGCTCTGATTAAGTGATGGTTTTGGAGATCTACGGATGGCTTTGTGAACCGTGTATGGAGAACGAACTGCCGGTAATTTTTCTCCATGAAATTCGCTTTTTGGAAGGTTATTTGTTTCCACCATATTACTATCAGAAAATAATGGTGATCCGTCGAGAGTCTTGTCATTGCGTGATTCATTTTGTCTCACAGCGTCGAGTGGATGCAAATAATTTTTGTTCCTAAAGGTTCTAGTGTTACGCGTCTGAGGGAAAGCTTTCGGCTGCCTGAAGCCAGAAAGATATGGCTTTTTACTCAAACTCTCGGGAAAGCCTTCACTGATAACTTTTGATGCTAACATTGATGATTTTTTTGCAAGTCTTATAGTGAACATATTAGCTACTAGATGTTGGAATGGAATTTGTTTACCTCAGTAATTCAGTTCCTGGCTGTTTTGAAAACTCATTGAGAGGTGGGAAATTATTTCTGGGACTTGAGTTGGAGATATTTGAAGCGAGTGGAAGTGTTTGAACACCTGTATTTTCAGCGGATGGTTTTTGACTTATTTTGCCTCTGTTTCCTTCATGACGATAGAACGATTGATCCAGAAGCTTCTGATTTTGTGAGACAGCCTTCTGGCCAAATTTGATAGCTCCAACCTTGAAATCTAATTCCTTTTCGAAAGCAATATTCATCACGTCTATCATTGCGTCATCAATCTTAATATTTAAAATCGAAAAAAATACTTGATTCCAAAGTTGAATGCTCTTCTAATATTTGAGAAGTAGGGTGCTGAGAGGCTGCTAAAGTCTTATTAGCAATCGCTGCCTTGGACATCTCAGGGCTCACAGACTGTCTATTATGAAAAAGTAGTGGAGACTTTGATCTTTCTTGAAAATCTTTTCGAATATATTCAGGATTCTCTGATGTGGAACGCAGATCTCTACCCTTCCACTTGCTTTTTTCGATAGGTAGAATTGTTTCCTTTCTTGTATCAGCAACTTGGTTGGTGCTATGGTTTATGAAGCTTCTGTTAGTTTCGATCATCTTTCTAGGCTGCTGCTGGTGCGATAACTTTCCCAACGGATTGCTCAGTTTTGTTGCCTTGAATGTATTCGCTGTGATATATAACTGTGGCTCTTGTGAAAATCTCTTATCGATTTTTTTGAGGAGAAGCGAATTTAATCTTGGATCTTGAACTAATTCAACCTTTTTGTGGAATAGTTCTATTTCAAAAACATTCTTCATTATTACTCCTAATTCATGAAGTTAGCACGCACAAATTCGTAGGTTTTTACTTGGAGTAACTATAATTAACTGCAGAGAGTCAAGTTCCTCTTTTGACACTTCAGAGCCACAAGTAATCATTTCAAGTAGCTCAAAAATCCTCTCTTCTGTTTGTGATTCTTGATTCGAGCCTTTTAGAGCCTTTCTATCGTGCTTGCGTTTTGATCCCCAGTGTTTTATTGGTGACGGGGAAAGTTTCGAAGGCCTTTTGGTTTCAGATGCGGTCGAGGCAACATCAGAGGTTTTCTTCGGGGTTACTGGGATGGGTGATTGGTTTTTTGATTTATCATCATCATTCTTTTTGCTTATTTTTGCATATATTGCCTTAGGTAACACTTTCACTAAATGCTCTTTTGGCAAATCGTCATCGGAAGGGTTACTATCCGAACCAGATTCATCAGAGGCATCGCCATAGGTGAGGAGCTTTTTATTATTTTTCAACTCAGCAAGCAGGTTTGTTGTATTGAGTGAAAGCTTTTGTTTTGGTTTGCATTCAGTTTCATCAGTTTTCTCATCCTCTGCATTTTCAGGCCCGTCAGAAATCTCCACAATCGCAGAAACACCTTTTACATGCGTAATATAGACATACAGAGCTCTGCAGAAACTTTTTCCAATATTCATAAAATCATTTTCAGTAAACGCTTCAGTCCTTCCATCAGGGGTATCATATCCAAAAAAGGAAGCTTCTAATGTAAAAATATTTGGAATCCTGTATTCTCGCCATAAAGCCACACGAGCGGTGCTCTCTTTGGATCGATCAATGGTAAACCTACTTGATTCGAAAGAAAACATATTTGTGATTTTCGATAGGATATAGGGAAGCAGCCTTGATTTGGTTGGATCTTTCTCGTCTGTACATCCATAAAAGAAAGAACTTTTTCTAGAAAATGCAAATTGAGTTAATGAAATAGTTAAGATAATTCCTACTTGCGACTATGCCCATGTAGATCACAAAATGCTGTCAGTGGCCTAGAGCTGGCTAAATTCCTGATCAATTCTTTGGCTGCGTGGACAGTTGGAAAGAGGGCTTTATTAGGATTTTTCCATCTCCTATTTAAATCGAACCCAGCAAGGCCTGTCCGATAGTTCCCATGAATTACACCATCAGGGTTCATCATTGGAATTATTTTAAAGACACATGTTTCTCTCAAAAAAGCAGCCTGCTCATCACGACTACAAAGAAAATCAATCACTCCCTGCATCATGTAAGATGAGAGAGATTCTCCAGGGTGTTGTCTTGCAGTTATAACGATCCCGAGACGATTCGTCAAATTCTAAATCAAGTTGAAAGTTCAAAATTCGGAGGTTCAAAGCAAATCGTACCTCAACATTTTTCCCTGAAGTTATTGTTAGGAATTCGCAAGTATTCTTTGCCAAAGTTTTGCACAACACCTTTCTCGTCATATACCTGTGTTGTGATGAAAAGAAAGTTAATAATCCTTGGAAGTAAATTGCTAAATTACGCGCTTGAATAGGGATCAGACATCATCTTGTTCAGATAATTATTGAGGTCGGAGTATGTGTACGGGAAGCAGTGGGCAAAATACACTAAATCTTGATCATGAAGGAATGTATAGCTAAAGGTTAGTGTATAATATGTGCTTCCGCTCGCTTGACATTCCTAAAATCATACGAGGACAGATTATTCAATTCTGCTCGAAATAGCTACTACCTTCATAATATGATTCTTGAAATAGCAAATGTTAAATCCCTCTCTCTTCCAACCTTCTTTCTCAATCTCATTTTCTTTTTTTGAATATACCACTGGCTGCATTCCTTGGTTAAAAAGTGAATCCGGTTTCATCTAAATATTGATTATTATAAAGGTTGCATGCAGGAACAGAGGCGGTACCAAGTTAACAATGTTGAATTTAATGGTAGCATACTTTTTCGTGTTAGAGACACTAAAAAAGAACCATTGTGTATTTCCTTTTGTATTTATGTCATTTTGAAGGATCAAGTCATATTCATTTTCTGAGACCTATTGTGTGACAATTGAATTAAATCAAGATTGTGTCAGAGCTTTTATGCCTTAAAAGCTGCGTAGAGATTTCCCGATTCAAACGAAGAATTAAAAACGAGATTAAATTCTTCTTTCTTTGATATTGTTTCCATTGGTCTATTATCCTCATCATTATCCATATCATTCTGTTGATTATATTGAACGATTGGATTCTGCGATTTGGAAAGTTTCTGCAAATCGATGAGGTAACTGGAATACACTCTGTTTTCTCCACTAGCTGTATTTGATTTGAATTTTCGATATACTAGTCTCGGATCGCCTTCAAGATAGAGTGAGAAAAGTGATCTGCCGGAATGTTTCTCTCTGAGTTCAGAGTCGGTTTCATATTGCATTGGAACATGGATTATTTTTTTTGGTTTCGATTTTCCTCTGGTAGATTTATCTCTAGTTTGGGTGGGACTGTCTTCACCGCCGTCACAGTCTTGAGGATTTTCATTTTGCTTGACAGGAAGCCGGGTTGGGTTTGGGGTCCGATTGAAATCAGGGAGTTTCCTGGAGAGAACAGGTGAAATCAAAAGTAATATGCTTATTTACTCAAAGTCGAGCTTCAAAGCGGTTTTAACTTGAATCTCTTGAGTCGTTGTGCGTAGGTCAAGAGGGTTCGCCGGCGCCATGAATCGATAGACTCCCATAATTTCAGGTTCTTTTACCTCTTCATTGCTCGAATCATCATCGTTATCGCTCTTTGTGTTCCTAGCTGAGGGATTTATTTGCCATTCTCCGCTACTATTGACCTAGGGCATTTTTTGGAATAACCGATTTAAGTGAAGCTGTTACATCAGTCATAATTGTTTCAATGGAGTCAGGCCAGATTAAGTTTAGATAAAATTTAACTATTGAAATAAAGCTTTTTCTTATGCTCCATACACATTTCAAACATTCATCTGACTTATGTATATATTTTAACTAAAGGGGAAATTTTTCAAGCTTGGTTTCAAATCAGGCAATTGATGCTTTGATATTTCACTCTTTTATTGTATAATTAATATATCAATAGAGAAAGTCAAGAATGAAATAGGAAGAAAGAGACAGGAAAAAAAAAAACAAAAGAAGATAGGTCGCTAAATTTATTAATCCGAAGGAGCTCTATCTACTGTTACACATTTTTATCAATGTGAGAGCAAGAGCTTTGAGTGAATTGTATTCGGAGTTTTGCAAAAGCTTGAGTTAATATTACTGTGGAGTGAGATTCAATTCTTATGATTTCTTTTTTCTTTTTTTTCGCGAATACTCTCTTTAATCAAATATGCATCTAATTTTGAAGTGGATAGCTTCGGAGGATACGAAAAGGTTCAATGAATATGCTATCAAATCATCACGTATGTATCTTAGATGTGCTATTCAAAAACTAGACAGTAAAAAACGTTTCTTCTGATAGGTACCAACATCCGGATTAGGATTCGTACTAGGATCAAAGTCTTTATTGTTGAGGTTTCTAAAAGGAACTTCAGTATGAAATGAATTGAAACAAAAATACCTGCACTGGCAAAAACAGTTTGAATTCTGGTGGGAGCTCTTCTTCTGAGTAGAGTCTGTCCGAGAAGTAGATTCTTCTAATTCTGCAGTTTGCATGAATTTGGACTCGTAGTGTTTCGATATAGTTCGTTCCGTAGGCCCTTCTTGTGAAATCGGAAAGGTTGAATTGAATTTGGTTCCAGCCCTCATCCAATCTCATAGGCATTGTGCAGATGAATGGCTTGACTCTCGTAGTCGACTAAGGTTTGTTAAGATTTAAATTTGAGCCTCTATTTTACCTGATAATTGGATGCTCTGAATCTTCTTCTTACATTTTTGTCATCAAGTACTTGCACTTCAAATGTAAAGTATTTTTTTAACTAAAAAGGTTAGTGAATCAGTTTGGTTGAGGGAAATTGAAGCTACGTTTTTAATGATCATAACCAGAAATGGCAGCTTGATTCCAAGGTTTTCTTTTGGATTTGCTGGGGCAGTAATGAAACTTGTTGATACATTGGTTCCCATGATTTCCAAGACACTGGATTGGATATCCGGATCAGTGAGACGTTTGATATGACCATTTCTAACTATCCAGGGAAGGAGCATGAGAATAAAGGGGGAAAAAAAGGTATTGATCTACTCTGCTTGTCCCAAATTTGGAGAGGCTTTGACCTAAAATGTGGTGATGAGAAGGGCAGACTGTTGGAACTTACCCAATACTGTAGAGAATAGAGAGAAATCCAGATTGATACGTATTTTTGAACATTTTCAACTCAATTAAAAGGCAAATTATATAACGGAGTTTTATTTAATAATTATGAAAGTAGAAATATCGACACAATGCATGCAATGTAGTGCGAGCAGTTAACTCAACTGTTGTAAATCTTATATTTATTCAAATGTTCAATTGGAGGGGAACAAGCAAACACAATCAGTTCATGATTGTAGTGTGGTAATGTCTGTGCTGTTACTACAAAAATAAAATCGAAGGAGAAAAGTAGCCAAAAGAAAAATATATGCATTAAAAAAAAAGAAATCAAGTCAAAATAAGCGAAAAATAATCAAATGCTTGCACAATTGGCACTATTCAACGATGGTTCTTAACAGAAATAAGTTATTCGAATTTGAGGATGAGATTCCAGGAAACAGGCGTCTCAGTATTATCGGGCCTCCATGACCGCTGTAAAAAAATTTGGCTATCAAAATTAATTTGTTACAGAAATTGATGAAAAAATCTATAGCTCTCTAGGAGATTACAATTTTATAAGTCACGCATTCCTCTTGCTTTGATTGCTAACTACCACGCGTTTCATTTAAGATCTGAGCACAAGAGAAGATTTTCTAACAATTTAGTTAACAATTATAATTTTAGTCTTATCTTCACAACCCGCGCAACCAGCAACTATTAATAATTCCAGGGAATTATTATTTATGATGTCTCCATTCTCCACGAATATTTTTCATTTCAGAAAAATTTCTTTTAGTAAATCCAAATAGAGGACATGAAAAATTGTTAAATTGTACTCATTCATATTTTCAATTTTAACTAAAGTGCTTGTATCTGCTTTGGAAAATTGACAAATTATTTATCTCTGTCGAAGTATTTATCCTCTCTCTCTATGCGAAACATCTATATTTTTTTGAAAATGGGAATGGGTAGATAAATAGTTGAGGCTGTAAACTTCTATTTGTATAACAATTTCATGTAGCATGTGATTAAGGTACTCACTTTACCAGGCAAAATGGACTTTCATGACTTTGAAGACATTGTAACAAATTATATTTATCTTGAAAATTTCAAAACTTTTTCTTCTGGATTCTAATTACACGTGCTACGCCTGTTGTCTTTGACCCTCCAGGGCATTGTTGGTTTCAGTTATACCTTCTGCTTGTTGGTTTTGGGGCATTTGATTCTCAGCCTGCATCCTTTTTAGTTTTCTCTTCTCCAAATTCGTGAGATACTTTCTGGACTCTTTGGCCTGGCAACAAAATTTATTTCTTTGTTGTTTCTGATAGACAATTTACATTGTTCAATATTTGCTGGAGAAAGACACAGCAAAAAACTACAGTAACTGTTGCAAACAGGAAGAGATAAAGAGCTCTAGTATTGGCACTTGTACCGGAGGCAAGTTTAGCATACTTGTCTGAGAAAATAAAATGGATTTAAGGCGATGAGCATTGTCTAAGTATTATCACTTTGGGCGTAATCTTGCATTTTTTTATTGGTAGTAACAGCAGTCTTTGCGATGTCATAGAAAAGGCTCGAAGGACCCTTAGACGCTCATTCATAAGATTAAAAACTCGAAAGCTTACCTTCTTCACATTGCTCTGGTCTTGCTTTTGGCTTTTTTGGATCAGAGAAGCCTTTGTATTACCTTTTTTGGACACTAATTGCAACACTCGATATGTTTTTTGAAGTACTTGAGTCATCTGTTTCACTAAATGAAGGGTTCTCTTGGTTTTGCTGGATAGAAAGTCATTATTATTAATGGATATGGAAATAATCCAAACCTTCCTCGCGGCTAACACTCCCCCTTTTAAATTTTGAGACTGGTCTTTTAGCAGCGCGCTGGAGCACACTTGTGCGCCTTTGGACAGGTAACTTTTATTATGAGAAAGGACTTACTTATAGTGAGCACAAGAAGAATGCTGAGCATAATGGCTCTCATTTTAATTCGAATAATTATTTTGAGAAACGAATAATACGTTATTGGAATTTGCTGTGCTTGCTAAATTGCTTCTGGAGCAAAATAGCATATTGTTCATTTCATAGACAAAGGCCGTCCTCTTTGATGTGATTAACTGATACTACGGAGTCAAATACTTTGTCTCAGTAACAACTTTCTCTCATCGTGGTTATTATTAATTAATTTATTCTTTGGAGGTTTGGTTTTAATGGGTGCGATATTAAATCTGAATAAACTTAGAGATTTAGGAGTGTTGACAATTATTAAGCATGGAGCCGAAAATGCCTGCGGCATTTGCTGGGATCGATATTGGCGGCACTTTAGCAAAGTTCTGCCTTTGGATCCCTACCCCAGAGGACACTGCAATCGAAACTAAAGAAGAATTATGCAGTAAATAGCCATTTATGAAAAATTTCTTATCGAACTCGGCTAGTTAGCTTAAAGCGAGGAAAGATTGTTTTTTGCAGAAAAGACGCCAATTCACATTTTCAAGAGTTCATCGAAATCATCAAGAGTCAGTATTTTCTCAAATGTTGTTTCTAAAACAAGCATCAGAATATCAAAAGGAGTATAACCTGAACAAACTGAGTGTGACAGGTGGTGGAGCCTACAAATTTTATGACAAACTGCAAGTAAATTTTCCACACAGGAATTTAAAGAAAACAATTCTCTTTTCCCCTCAGAAAGAGCTCGAAATCGAAATTGTTCGCCAGGATGAAATGGAAACGTTATATAAGGGACTAAACTTCCTTGTTAACTATGTGGATGACTTTTCATTTTCTTTTTGTCAATTTGCTGGAAAGTCTTTTTTCAAAACGGTAAAGAACTTTGAAGTCCAAATTTGTTTAAAAGAGAGGTCTTTTAGAAAGAAAAATATCCGTTCTTGCTTGTAAATATTGGGTCAGGCGTGAGTATACTCAAATTCGCAGAAGATGGAAAATATGAACGAGTCACAGGAACTTGTCTAGGTGGAGGTGATTACATTAGGATTACTATTTTTCACTATAATCGTTCAGGAACGTTCATGGGTCTGAGCAAATTGATACTTGGCGAGAGTGACTTTGAAAAGCTTCTTCAGCTCGCTCTGAAGGGGAAAAGTGAAAATGTGGATTTACTCATCAAGGACATCTTTTTCGCACAAGACTCACCAGCGAGGAAATTATCAGAAACAATCGAGAACCTTGAGGATGGCAGTCCCGTCGCTGTGAGGTCTCTACTTTGAAATGAGTACTTTTCTAATCTATTTGCAGCCTCGGAAAAGTCCCAAGACTCGACAAAGATTTTACTCATCATGTTGAAAAGAAAGAACCATTAAAGTGAAGAATAAAATATTCTCCAATTACTTACCCTTTGTTCTATTCTAGCCCAGCTGACATCGCAAGAGCCTTGCTCAAAATGATTACTTTCAATATTGCACAGATTGCTTTTTTAGCAGCAAAAATTCACGGAGCCAACTCGTACTATTTTGCTTTTCCTTTGTCAGAGATACTAAAACTGACTCTTCGACATCTTAGTGTTTATTTTACGGGTAGTTTCATTCGAGAACACCCTGTGATCATGGAGGTGATATCTTTTGGGTTAGCATACTTTTCGAAGAATGACACTGATGACATAAGAGTATGAACACTTAGAGTTAAGACCGTTAATATTATGATTAATTTCTTCTTAGGCAATATTTTTGAAGCATGATGGATATGTCGGAGCTCTTGGGTGTTTGCTTTTTGATACTGAGAAAGAAGGCTACAAAATTTTCTCTTAAGAGGGATAGTTAATATTCAAAGGAAGACATAATCTGGTTATTTGTAAAAATAAGTTTCATTTAAGTATGTGGAAAACACTTTAGATGGCTATAGGATATCTTCAATTCTTTCTTGCATCACCAAATGATTATGAATTGTTTATTTTTCCCAGCCAAACAGAAAACAGGTCTAAAGAATAAAGAATGTGATAGCGGGAAGTGAATTTACAAGGGGAAAGTATCATATTTGTTTGGTGTTTTGTAGCTACCAAGTAGAACGTGAAGCTTTCAAATGCTTCAGTGAAAACATAAAACAGGTAAAACTTGTTTATTTTCAATAACTAAGAAGGTAATTTTTATTCAATCAGAGCTAAAGATTTACCAAATTTATAATTTATGTCGATCAGTTGCCATGGATGGATATATGAACTCTGAACAAAGTATATGCTTAAATGAAAATAGGTCACTCCGACTGCAGGCACAATTTTGCCAGGTAGTCTGAAGTCAGCTGGAGGTTGCACTGAGTTACACTCATTGCATACGAAAAAAGAGTATGAATAAGATTCGGTAGCAAATCCTTATGCTGAAATGGAATTATGCGCCAACAAGGCAAAATAATTGGAAATAAGCGATTTGCTATTGAGCAATTGAAATACATAAATTTGTAGGAATTGCGCGAATTCAACTCGCTGGAAAGTGGTAAAATATCTCATGACAGTTGGAACTTCATAATTTTTCCCTTCTTTCAGGAATTGTCGTCATCAACAACAAAGCAAACAGAATCTGTGTTGAAAATGGTTCTGGTGTTAATTCGAGAATCATAGTGCTTGAGATTTGAACTGAGTTAATAGTTGCTGCGATGAGTTTTGGGAGGGAGTCAATGTTTACAAAATTTCGTTTGGGTTATGATGAAAAATACCTCGCTTGGCTGGTGTTTGTGATATGACCTTTATTTGTTCATGAACTACTTGATAAATTTTATATTTTAATTAATTTTACAGATTTATCGCTAATAAATTTTATATCTGCTTTAAGACCACTTGCTTTCAGCAATTTCGCAAAAGCAGGTGGCACTTGAGCAAAATTACTCAGGAAATTCATGTTGACCTTAATCCACAAGGTGAACCTTTATTTAGTATTCGCTTTAGTTTTGATTTCGACTCTTCTTTAAACCACAATTACAAAGAGTTTTTTACCAAAAAATGAACAATGGAATTTAAACTTCTTTGGATTCCAATTAAGAAAAAGTGAGCTGCTAGTTCCCGTTTGACAAAATCCTACAGGTTTTTGCCGGCCAAAAACTTACTCGGTATTCTAACCTAGGATTGCCTTGCTTGTCTCTGAAATATTGCATCTGAAGATTACCCAATAATGTGTAGAACTCTCTCTTGAATAGTTTTCAACGCGTGGTTCTTCCACTTTTCAAGTGCAAATTATTCAAATTATATCAAATTAGGTTTACCGTAAGTGCTAATAAAAGGATAAGGAATATAATTTTGTTCTGACTCCTTGAAAATTAAATCAGTCGCCCTTCGCCGAAAGGCACACAAAGCACAGAAAAAAATTATTAGCAACTATACACATGCAAAAGATACCTGAATGGAAGATTCTTCAGTCTCTCGGCGAAAAAGAGCCAGTAGAAGTTAGCGAAGATGACACTATCTCTGCGCTCCAATTTGATAAAACCGGCACCTTTCTTTCTCTAGGTGATCAAGGAGGTAGACTCATTATCTTCAACACCGAGCCTGCCGAAAAAGGCAAAAAAATAACAGTTCCAGTGAAAGAATACGAATACCTAACCGAATTTCAGTCTCATCAAAAAGAGTTCGACTGCTTAAAATCCGAAGAGATAAGAGAGCGAATTAATCAGATTCAATGGCTTCGCTCGCAAGGAAACAACATGTACATCCTTACCTGCAATGATAAGACAATCAAACTCTGGAAAGTCTCTGAGAAGACCAAAAAGAAAGCTATTTCTCTGAATTCATCACCAGAGAATATCCGATCAATAGATGACATCAAGTTCCCAGAGCTCAAAACAGTCCAAGAAGGTTATGCACCATCACAACCTCCTAAAATTTTCCCATCTCTTCACAATTATCATATCAATGCACTTAGTGTGTTTTCGACTGATTCGAACTTCCTCTCCGCGGACGATCTCCGAATTTACTACTGGGACATTAATCGCCCCCAAGAAGCTTATTCCGCAATTGACATCAAGCCAGAGGACGACCAAGAAGAGGTGTCTGAGGTTATTACAAGCTGTAAAGTGCACCCAACATCTGATGCGCTCTTTGGCTATAGTACCTCAAAAGGAATAATAAATCTCTGTGATCTCAGAATTTCCAGCATGGATAGCAAAAGGATTTGCCAGACATTCTCGGAAACCATCGATCCAGCGGCAAGGAATTTTTTCACGGACGTCCTTGTGAACATCAGTGATATTTGCCTGGCTCCAAACGGGAAGTACATCTACTCTCGGGACTACCTCTCAGTTAAAATCTGGGATATGTCCATGACGACCAAACCTATTTCAACAATAAATCTATATGATCCCTTGAAGGCAAAGCTTTGTGAGGCTTACGAAAATGAATACATACTCGATAAGTTCACGATTTCAGTTAGTCCTTGCTCGAATATCTGTGCCACAGGGATGTACAACAGCAATTTCCATGTGGTCGATAGCAGTGGGACTAATAACATTCAATTCGAACACAATTATGATCGCCAAACCAAATCAAGACTGATTCCAAAGAAATGCACAGATAAACTTACCAACTACGATTTTAATCTCAAAACTTTGGCCACCGCATGGCATCCAACCACGAATGTAGTTGCAGCTGCTTGCCAAAGCAGTGTTTTCTTCTACCAAGGGAAATAGGTTTATTGTAGTGTCTATCTCAAGTATGGGTATCAAATTTCTATATTAAACTATACCCAACTTATTAATGCCTCGAAAATAAATGGGAGTCTTAGTAATAATCTTTTGTGTCAGACTCCATCGCTAGTGAAAATGTGGTATATAAGTATATGCTGAAAGATTGGAAATATTACATACTTGATAAATAAACCTATGACTACATTGAGATTTCACTTCAGAAAATATCTCTTCAATGCTGTGGCAGAGAAATAGTCTGGCAAAAATTCAAATCGAAATAGAATCCCGACTCACAAGCGTAGATTTGGATACAAATTTATTAGCAAGAATGAGAGAAGAATCGTATTTTTCAAATTATACATCAGTCATTTATGCAATTTTTTGGGACCGAATTTCGAGACTGATAAATTAGTTGATTTCGTGTGGGTTTTGTAGAATTATAAATAAAAACTCACAGTAGTGGTAGATATCAGAAAAAATTTAGCTTTTTAATCACTACTAAGCCATCCGCAAACTCAATCGCTATAATAAAGAAATAAAACATCATTTTTTTATTTCGAATTTACACTCAAACAAGGCTATGGCTGCAAGATTTCCCATTTCTTAAAAGGAAACTTGGAGCGGATAAGCAGCTCTTTTGATATTTGTTGTTTTTGCTGGTCCCCTGCGTCATGATTCAACAAAGCAACTATCGTTTCTTTCTCTGAGAGGTACGAGATCGACTGAATTTTGGGGACATAATTTTCTGGAAGAATTGGCTGGAGATTGCCTCTAGTCAATAAACTTTTCCTTTTGAAGTCTATTACATAATGTCTGCCCTGGTATTCGGTTCCAAATATCATGAACTTATCTCCTTCACTTTGAACCAATTTAATATTGACTAATTTTGGGACCCGCATCGTCATTTCTTCAAGTGGGATTCTCGTCCAACGCCTTGTGTTAAAATCAAAGATGCTTGCAGTCGGATTAAAACTCGGTGGATCGAGAGTTTGATAACCTCCTAATACAACAAGGAACTGTGCTCTACCCGTGCTATCCTTACAAATTTCACTACTTCCTTTCACATGAGGCTCTCTCAGACTCTCGATTGGTTTCCACTTCTCTTCATTACAATCATATTCTTCGCATGTAGTACTTGCTTCTGAGCCTTTGTTTCCAGAAATTGCAAAAATCTTCCCTTCTGAATAGTTCAGCAGAGGGCATTCTCGTGGTGACTTCATAGGAGATTTTTTATAGAAGCAATTATCATCGATATCATATTCGAAGTGTACCGTTCCGACAAACGTGATCTTTTTCTCTTTGAAGGCGAGCATGCTTAGCAATCCAAGAACTTTTAAGAAACTTTTAGGAGCACTTTGCTTTCCGATGGCTGGGGTGTAAACTGTTGAGAGATTCAAATCTCTGTAACTCCAATTCATAGTTTTCAGGTCGAAGATGGATAATTTGTTTTCCACAGGATCCAAACTTAAAAGAAGGTGAAAAGAATTTTCCACCTTTGAATTGCATTGGCTCTCCTCCGTGTGGCTGCTCAGAAGTTTATCTCTGACCTCACCCTTTTCAAAGGATAGATCTCCGTTTGATTTTGAAAATATTAGATCTATTTGGGAGAGTCGGTTGGAAGAGCAAGATCTTGTGTTCGTTGCTATATCCACATTTTGTTTCAGATGTTGTTCCAGGATAGGTACAACAATACACTTTTTTCGATTATCCAATTCTAACCCAGATCTTGTTCCTGTGCACTTCTGTTTCTTTGCACACATGTTTTCATTAAGTGCCTTTAGGCATGCTTTTTTTGCTGGCTCCTCTATAGTCGTCTGTATTGTGCCAACCCTACAGCCCATTGCTTAAAAATACCTCAAAATTATTATACGAAATAATGCTTTCATCGATGTTCAATTCAATGTTCTGAAGAACGAAATTAATCGCTCTACATTCTTCTTGTTAAAATTTCATTGAACCAAATTCTAATCAAGAATTGGCAAGCTCACTTCCCAGAAAATTTTGAACCCACTTCAGGGCCTCAGAAGTGGAATCTTAAGCCTCTGGCCGCTCGGTCTAGAGCCCTTATCCTCAACAATAGAGTTTTTATCTCTCAACTAAGGTTTTTGAGTTATGATTCTTCTCTAGCAAAAGACCTGACTTTGTGCTAACGGATTATTTGAGAAAAAGCTTGGAACAATTGATGACGCTTCTTATGGATTTTTTCTAATAGAATTTCCACCGAGAGACGTTATTGGAATAATTTTGAAAGTGACTCGTTTAATTTAATCGCAAATCATTTTAATATGATTAAAAATAATAAATCAAGCTTCAGAAGCCACTAATTTTCAGTCAGGACTTCTAAACAGCAGCTATACTTCTTCTACCAGATTTTATAGATATTCAGCGATTGACAGGCATCTTCTCCTATTTTTCTCAACACTGATAGCGTAAACATAGCACTCCCTGCCTTAGAGCCTCGTAAACGTCATCAAAGATTTACTTAGATCAACTTTTGAATATTCTGAAAGTAGTAAAAAATTGGCTGCTAAATAACGTTTAGCAGAGAGGATGACCTTTTGAGTTTCATTCCAAAATTTTAATCAGGACGGCAGGACTCAACACAAATAGCACTCCAAAAAATTGATAATGAGCAGAGTATATTTTGCATCGAAATAATTCAAACTTTCGTACATCGCTTGAAATTTCTGAGTGATGATGTCACTAGTGCTAACTATAAAACATGTATCGATAGGTCATTGCTATCATTAAAAAGAGGGGTTTGTCTCCACCTAAAAGTTTACCAAGGCTGATGAAGCTAGTAATCTTGATTTTTCTTTATGATAAAGAGACTCGTCTTTTTCCATAATAAAAAGTATTGTGATTGGTGATTAAAAGTGATAAATGAATACAAAGTAATGAAAATAAACCGTTTTGCATAATGATCGAGATGCAAGGTCTAAAGTATTGGTCAAGTGCCAATTTAATATGAGAACATAAAAATTGTAAATGCATTCAATCTTCATTAGAAAAGGTTTTAGCCTTAAATTCAAAAAATTCATTATCAGGATGCGATGTAACGAGGCTGGATAATTTAGCAAGATTACGTCTGTAACTCTCAATTAGCTCAAGTAGTTCTGATTCTGCATCTGAAACGCTTATAGCTTGAAGAACTTCTTCCTCTTCAAGTCCAAACTCGTTCCAAACCTTATCAAAAAGATAAGTTTCATAAATGGCAGTCATATTCCATCCAGGTCTTTCCAAGTTATGGAAAAACAGCAAAATTTTAGGATCTGAAGTAAATTCTGAGAGAAAGTTGAAAATTTTTTCAAGTCCCTTCTCAGAAAGGTTTTGAGCTTCTGTTCTCTCCATTCTATGGAGCATTCTTAGGTCTACCAAGTCTTCCAAAATTTGAGTATGGTTCTCGACTATCTTGAGATAATACATAAGCGAGTTATCCACTTCTTCAGCCGTCACTCCAATCTCTTCGAAAATTTCGGAAGTTTGTGTCGCTGCAACCTCTAAGGTTAGATCCTTTTCGAAATTCTCCAGAGCAGCAAGATAACGACTGGGATCGTCCAGCGATTTTCTTCGTATAGCTCTGCACTCTTTCACCAGATCATAGTAAGCTCCTTTAGAGCGGTCTGATACTAGTAGGAGTATTTCTCGAAGTGAATCAAGTGTAATAAGACCATTTGCGTCGACAACAACTTTTACAGGGGTTAGATCAGAACTTGTTTGCAAGTTTTTTTTCTTGATTTTTTGACCGATAGCTTTGATCTTTTCGAAGTAGTACTTTCCCAACGATTGAGTCTTTGAGAGTGTCATGTCAACTACGAAAGAAACCAGGTTCAACTCTATAACTCCAGAAGACCCTGAATTCCCTGAATTCAAAAATTTATAATTATCGTGATCTAAACTAATCTGTTTTATATGTGGAACGCACTTCATCAGAAGCCAGTAAATAAAGAAGGACAACTGGAAATTTTTTGAATGCAATCAATTTAAATATTCTTGGAGAAAAAATTACTGTTGAGACTTTTTGATCAACATTCTTCAGGAAGCCTAGAATTCAACATGTCTTTTATTCTGAGGATAAGGGTCTGTTACATGTCTGAATTTCAGAAACTTTCTTTTTCTTCTTCTGAAAAATGTCCCTAAGTAGAATCGTTCAACGTCGGGAAGGCCTAATATAGGTGAGTTGCAGTATACGACAGAGAGCAAAGTCCATAATTGATCTTATTTTTTTCTTGATTAACAATCAGTTTAAGTTCCAATCTAGAGAGAGTTCCACTCAATTTTTCAACAAAGCTGTTCAAAGACATATCAGAAACTATTTGTTTGAAGTTGCCTGGGGCAATTAACCACAATCATAGAACAGTTTCATTGCTCTACTTTGTGTCCAGCAAAGCTAATATACTTTAACAACAGAACAATTTCTTTTTTTATATGCTGTGAACACAACAACTTGAGTCAACCAGATTTATTTTATGATATCATAACTCCTTTCATCAAGCTTGTTGACCTTATCGAGAAGAAAAAGAGAAACCAAACTTTTTTGTTAGAAAGAAATAAATGAATTGGGTTTCGCTGAGAAAAATATATAGAAACCATCGAATAATATGAATTTCAAAGGAATCAAGACATAGAAATGCTGTACATATGGTTTAGTAAGCAGGAGAGCTACTTTTTGGTTTGCTACCAATTGGAATTTGAAAGATTGTAAAGGTAAGTTTTTTCATCACAGGGGTTGCAATCTATCAAGTTCGAATTTCATTGTTGATATGAGCAATCTATGAAGTTTCTGCAGCAGAAAAAGAGGAGGAATATTCACCTCCACTCAAGTAATAACTATCATCATCTGCTTATTTTTTTTTTATTTAACCCTTTTCAATTAGATTGGAGCTGCACGAAACGGTCATGATATTCTGCACGTTTTGAATTCACTCAAGTTTGCTGTGAAAAAGATATTCTGTTCAAAATCATCACCTTGCTTATTCAAACAATTTAGAACAGAATCATTTGAAACAAAGTTGAAATTCCATTCATTCCAAATTGAAAGTGTCTTTGGTGCTCAACATGCAGTTCTAAGTGGATAACGAGCTTTGGTTCCTTCTTCTAAAAGAATACCCTCAAAATTATCTGAATAATTCATGTCGTTAATGGGTTTAGCTCTCGTGTTTGACTTGCTTTGTGCAAAAGCGAATTATCCTTCGAGTGGGTATCGCTGATCTGATTGATAAATAGATTGCTTTCTCGTCCAATTTTCCAATTTCGCTCCTCGATTCTCTTTGATGGGAACCATATCGCACAAAATTGTTCAATAAGTACAGTCCAACAGATTAAATGTTAATAGCTCTTTAGTAGTAGATCCAAACTGTTAAGAAGGGATTAATGTTAGTTTGGCATCAAAATCGAATGAGAATTTTGGAATCCTGTTTTTGAAAATATCTTTTTGAGCTCGTAGCCTATATATTTTTTTGGGACAACGGCCACCTTCATGTGTCTTCGCTCTTTAACTTGTATTAGTAGACTTTTATTTAGGTTTCTGAAATATGTAACGGAGAGGGATTCTCATTCGCATCTCGAGTCACCTATTTAAAAAACATGAACAGTGGAAAAACCTATTTTTGAATTCAAATCTCACCGAAAATTTCTGCGATTGTATGAAATCACGTTGCACTGGAGATATTTAGACTCAAATACCTAACGAAATTAATTTATTAAATCTGCAACTTCTAAAATCTGTGTATAAATACTCAGTTCAGCTTGATATTTATAATTTCATCAAAACTTTTAGAACCCACCTTTTCCTTCAAAAACCCTTTAACACCTTAAATGAGAGAAGCCATCTGTATTCACATTGGTCAGGGAGGTATCCAAGTCGGTAACGCCTGCTGGGAACTCTTCTGTCTTGAGCACGGTATCCAACCTGATGGTCAAATGCCATCCGACAAGACCATCGGAGGTGGTGATGATGCTTTCAACAC
>ENA-UOTX01000710-UOTX01000710.1-compost-metagenome-genome-assembly--contig:-NODE-710-length-32435-cov-12.505717_pt1 | contig 32435 bp, 21 predicted proteins | sample MGYA00238143_ERZ746982 | MGnify/ENA primary metagenome ERZ746982 (study PRJEB28758, sample SAMN06268862) | compost metagenome | isolation source: single cell | place: USA: California, Emeryville, Joint... | reverse complement strand
GAAAACAAACTGAAGATGAGATTTCTGAGCTGACAACTGAGAGAGGAATCTACTCATCCATTAACAAATGTGAGTCCTCAGCTGATTTGGAGTATCTTGTCAGACAGATCAATGACGAAATCAATGAAAACAAGGTCCTGGATAGTTTAGGCAACAGAGTTGAAGGAATGAGCAATGTGCTCAAAGAGTTGAAAACAAGTCTCAAAATACAGGGAGAATTGCTACCAAGGACTCCATTTTTGGATCCAATGCAATCTCAGGAGACCATTGAAAAACTTCAAAAAGCTGTGACTGAATTCCTCGAAGACGCTAGTGCTTTTGAAAATCAAATTTTCAAGTTCTCATCATCTGGTGGTATATTTCCAACTTTGGATAGCAAGATTCTCAAGACTCAGAATGACATCCATATGATCCAGAAATTCCTTTCACCGAATCCTTCTTCCATAACATTTAAACTCCTTTTCAGAGGAACCAGAGACGGGTTTGACGCCAATACGTTCCACAAACTCTGTGACAACAAGAAGAATACCCTTGCTTTGATAAAAACTTCTCTAGGGAAAGTATGTGGAGGTTTTACTGAGCAGACATGGAATACAACCGGCACTCACAAGGAAGACAAAAACGCTTTTCTCTTTTCAGTTGATCGTAAGATGAAATTCCCTGTCAAAAGTCCCAATATGGCAATTTATGCTCACGCGGGCTACATGACAACCTTTGGAGGAGGACATGATTTATACTTGGCTGCTAACTGCAATACACATCAAAGCAATTACTCGAACCTGGGTCACTCCTACGATGCATCAAAGCTATCGAGTAAAGACGCGAGAAAAGCTCTTGGAGGAGCATACTACCAATTCAAGGTAGAAGAATATGAAGTGTTTGAGGTTCACGGCTACAAATCAAAATGAGTCCATTATTAATATAAAGAAAGTTCAAATTTCTCATTGTGATTCCTTCATAATATGAATAACTATTTCATAAATCTATATGGACATCAATAGTTTAAGAGAGATTTCCTTCAAAGCAATTGAACAGAAACTGAAACTCTGATCACGACACAACCGATTTATGCTTTCATGTATCAATGATAAGAATGCATTCTATGCTCTTAATCAATTTTCAAACTAGGTTCTCCTATTGTAATTATTCAAATGGTCTTTTATCCCAAAGTCAAGGAATTCAACAGAAAACAATTGCTCTTGAAGATTACTTTGAAATAAGCATTTTCTGAATTTTGATTCTTCTAAATAAAATCCCTGAGATCATTCAATAATAGTTCATGAATGAATTTTTTTCTTTGTAGATCTAGCAAAATTCTCTTTGCAAAATACAAGAACTTTCAAGGATTCTCCTTCTACTGTCATTGATACATTATAATTTTCAGATATGAAACTCGAATTAAGTACGATCTTTAGAAGAAAAAAGGTTGATTAGGTGGACAGCGTAAAAGGAATTATTTTCCTCCAGTTTGTTATGAAAAAGATTATTTCTGGGCCAATTTTATTCAATTGTCATCAAAAATAATCAATGTATTCCCTTCATGCCTTGTTAAAGTTGTATTTTACCGTGGAAAGGAATAGATAACTCAATTTATCTCAATTTTTTAGGAGCTGCTGAGATACTCAGAAATTCGATCCGAAGTTGAATACCCCAAAAATTTGCCTGCTTACAAAGAAGGCTTCAATGAAACCCTCAAAGTTTGAAATTCTAGAATTTCGAAAAAGAAATAAAATTAAGGGCGAAAAAAGTGTCAGTTGATATTTGTCGAATTATCATGCTTGACATATTTCATCCACTTCATTTGAATGAAATCAATCTTCAGTAGCGACTCACTACAATTTGATGAGGAAATGCATAAGAATTGCAGGGTTAAATTTGGAATGGTAGTAATAGGGCTTACTTTCAATTCAGCTAAATAAGAAAGTTGTCTGCCGACTAAAGATAACCTTGCGAAAACGCTCTCTCCAACAACAAGAGCAAGTTCAATTCTATAGATATTCCTTATCGTATCTCAATAATCAACTAATATAAACAGAGCTCAACAACTTAAATAGTCTTTGTAGTGACTTTAAACAATCTCAGACTCTTACTTCAATGAAGGAGGGTTCAATTGAGAAAGCTGAGATAGCTACCAATAAAGTCTTGTATAAAAATGTTGTATTATCTATAGTGATTTCATCTCTTGGCTGATAAAGCTTTGGAGAAGGTAGATGTTCATATCAATTAAGCCCATGAACTAAAGCCCTTTCTTGAAAGGACACAAAATTTCTTAATTAAGGATTAAATCTCATACTTAGGTCCTTGAGCCAGAATTCTTCGAAAATCCAAATCTGAAAACTTTAAACCTATCGCTTTTAGTTGAAGAACTTGGACTAACACTGGAGTCTGAGACTAAATCCCTTTGATCTGTCCGAATCGTAAAATTGCTCGGATGTAGACTTATGACACTAAAAAACGATTTCATTCGCTCGACTCCTTGTTGATGCTTGCTGATGGATGTCTCATTACCGACAATTCTTTTTGGATTATTCGTATTTCAGTTCAGTTCTGAGCAGCGAAACACTGATTATCAAAAAGAAGATTTTCATCGAATTTAGAAGATCTATTCGAATATTTGTATTTCCGAATAAAAACCCTTCGTTATAATATTAATTGTTTAATTTCAAAACACAACCATTAGTATCTAACCATTTAGTTTTCAATATGAGTGACACAGGAACAAGAATTCCTCCACTTCGTTTCTACAGAGAACCGAAAGTTCCGGACGAGAAAAAAGACCTTTCGAAAGATAACGTTTCAGCATCAACTGACGAGAGCTGGAAACACGTCAAAGATAAGGCATCCGAAATAAAAGATAAAGCCGGCCAATCGCTGGAGAAGGGAAAACAAGAGCTCGAAGGCAAAGCTCAGGAAACGAAAGACAAAGCGAAACAGATGTGGGACCAAGGAAAGCATGAATTGCAAAGCCAAACCTCAAAAGTAACAGACAAGAGTGATCAATCAGGTTACAAGGGAAGACATGAAGTTTCAAATAAGTCGAGTGAATTCGGAAAAAAGATTGACAACACTGTTGAAGGGGTTAAAAAGCAAATCAGCGATTTGAAAGGAGATGATGATCGTAAGAAGAAGGAACAGGAGGCCAAGGATAAAGTGGATACAACTGCCAGCAAAGCGTCTGAGAAGATAAAGAAATTGGACGAAAAAACCCAGAAAAAATCTCCAGAGAAAAAGGAGTCTCAAGAAAAGGAGAGTGGAAAGAAAGAGGCGAAAGGTAACTATGAAGAAAAAGATCTGCATAAAGTCAGCAAGTCAGCTCAAAGGAAAGCGGATGCTGAATCTAAAGGAGAATTTGAGGATATAGGAACTGCGTTCAAAATGAGCTACATTGAAAGACTGAATAAACAGCTCAGTGAAACGCTTGACCAAATGAAAGATACTGTTTCTGAAGCCAAAGACAAAGCAGCCGAGGCTGTTGGCGATGGAAAGGAGAAGATAAAAGAAGGAATGTCGAAAGTCCAAGAGAAAGCGTCTCAAGTTATGGATGATACGCAGAAGATGGCAAAGGATGCTAAGGATAAGGTAGCTCAGTTCGGAAATGACGCTAAAGAGAAGGTGAAGAGCATCGGCGGCGAGGCAAAGGAGTCCAAGGAGCAGCATACTAAGGATAGAATCCAAGGACAGAAAGAGAAAGGTAGAGAAGAATGGGATAAAGCGAAAGAAGGAGTGAAAGAGAAAGCTGCTGATGTTAAAGACAAAGCAGATCAGTCCTTGCAAAAAGCCAAGAGAGAAGTTGAGGACAAATCGCGTGATGTGACAGGCAAGGCTCAAGAAGCTGCTCAAAAGGCTAAAGACCAGATCTCTGAAGGAAAAGATAAAGCTCAGAAGGCCTGGGATCAAGCCAAAGAAGGTATGAAAGAGAAAGTTGATGATGTTAAAGGCAAAGCCGACAAAGCTTGGAGTCAAGGAAAGAAAGAAGTTCAAGATAAATCTTCTGAAATCACAGATAAAGCTCAAAAGGGTTGGGAGTCCACTAAAGAAAGTGTAAAGGATAAAGTTGGTGATGTTAAGGGTCAAGCTGAAAAAGTTTGGAATCAAGGAAAGAAGGAAGTTCAGGATAAATCCTCTGAACTAAAAGATAAATCTTCCAAAGGAACAGGCGAAAAAGACTGGAGACAAGATAAGAAAGTTGTTCCAGATAAATCCCTCCAAGTGGAGAATAAATTGGCTCCATCCAAAGATAAAGTGAGAGAAAATATTTTTGAAGAGAAGAACAAGACAAAAGACGATGGAAAAGAGAGAGTTCACATGAGAGGAACCGGTGAACATGATTGGAAACTAGAGAAGAAAGTTGTTCCAGATAAATCCCTCCAAGTGGAGAATAAATTGGCTCCATCCAAAGATAAAGTGAGAGAAAATATCTTTGAAGGCAAAGACAAAGCTCAGAAGGTATGGGACCAAACTAAAGAAGGTGTCAAGGATAAAGTTGATGAGGTTAAGGGTCAAACTGAGAAAGCATGGAACCAAGGCAAGAAAGAAATCCAAGATAGATCTCCTGACCTAAAAGAGAAGAGTAGAGATATGGCAAAGGCAGCTGATGATATGAAAGAGAAGGCTAAGGGTCAAATTTCTGACATTAAAGACAAAGCAGAACAGTCATGGGAAAAAGCTAAGCAAGAAGCACAGGATAAGGCTAGTGGAGTGAAAGAAAAAGCTCAAGTAGCTGTTCAAAAGGCTAAAGATCAAGTCTCTGAAGGGCAAGACAAAGCTCAGAAGGTATGGGACCAAACTAAAGAAGGTGTCAAGGATAAAGTTGATGAGGTTAAGGGTCAAGCTGAGAAAGTTTGGAATCAAGGAAAGAAGGAAGTTCAAGCTAAATCTCCAGAATTTGCGAAGACGAAAGATCAAACTCTTGGAGAGAAAGAGCAGGTCAAGCTCGAGAAATTTAAGGATGCTAAACGCAATCCTGACGAGTCATGGCCAAGAGAGAGAAAGGATATCGCTGAGAAAGCAGATGAATTGAAAGGAAAAACAAAAGAAGCACTTCCAGAGATTCCAGGAGGTAAGAGTCAAGTACAGAAAGGGTGGGAGAAAGCAACGGGAGATGTTAAGGATAAAGTTAGTGAAGTTAAAGACAAAGCAGACCAATCATTGCAAAAGGCCAAGAAGGAAGTTGAAGATAAAACTACTGGAATAAAAGAAAAAGCCCAAGAATCCTGGCAAAAAGCTAAAGACCAAGTTTTTGAGGGACAAGACAAAGTTCAGGAGGCTTGGAAGTCAGCTAAAGAAGGCGTGAAGGACAAGATCGATGAAGTTAAGGGCCAAGCTGAGAAAGTTTGGAATCAAGGAAAGAAGGAAGTTCAAGCTAAATCTCCAGAATTTGCGAAGACGAAAGATCAAACTCTTGGAGAGAAAGAGCAGGTCAAGCTCGAGAAATTTAAGGATGCTAAACGCAATCCTGACGAGTCATGGCCAAGAGAGAGAAAGGATATCGCTGAGAAAGCAGATGAATTGAAAGGAAAAACAAAAGAAGCACTTCCAGAGATTCCAGGAGGTAAGAGTCAAGTACAGAAAGGGTGGGAGAAAGCAACAGGAGATGTTAAGGAAAAAATCACTGAAGTTAAAGACAAAGCAGACCAGTCATTGCAAAAAGCCAAGAGAGAAGCTGAGGACAAGTCACGTGATATAAAAGACAAGGCTCAAGAAACTGTACAAAAGGCTAAAGACCAAGTTTCTGATGGACAAGACAAAGTCCAAAAGGCTTGGAACCAAGCTAAAGAAGGCGCGAAGGAGAAAGTTGATGAGGCAAAAGGAATGGTCGACCAAGGTTGGGAAAAGACAAAAGAAAATGCTCAAAAAATAGCATCTGAAGGCATAGACAAAGCAAAGCAATATGGCCAGCAAGCGAAAGATATGGTAGATGATAAAAGTGCGGAATTAAAGAAAAAAGCAAGCCAAACAGTAGAACAAGCAAAATCCCAAATTCAAGATCAAGCAGCCGAAGTTTCTGACAAAGCGGCTAAAACTTGGCAACAGGCAAAGGGATATGCCCAAGACAAATCCCAACAAGCAATGGATACAGTCTCAGATGTGAAAAAGAAAGCCGATCAAACCGTACAAACTGCCAAAGAGAAAGCCTCTGATATACAAGAAAAAGCGACCAAAGCAGCTCAGGATGCAAAGGAAGGTATCACCGGCAAGGCCTCACAACTCGCAGGCGCAGCAGCTTCTGCCTATCAAGGAGCAAAAGATACCGTTAGCGCTAAGTCTGCTGAAATCAAGGACAAAGCAGACCAAGCCGTCCAGCAAGTCAAAGAAAAACCTTCAGAGATCAAAGAAAAAGCAAAGAAGGTTGGACAAAAAGTAACAGATGAAGTGAAAGAGAAATTATCTGATGTCAGAGGCAAACTTACCCAAGCAAACACTTCTCAAATCGTTGACAAGGCGAAAGAAAAAGTCTCTGAAATTAAAGATCAAGCCAAGGAAAAGGTTTCTGAAGTTAAAGATAAAGTCCAAGGAAAATCTACTGAGTCAGACAAAAAGAAAGAGACCGAGGCTTCGAAAGAGGATCCACAGCAATTGAAGTTGGAACTCACTAAGAAATATGGCTACGCTTGGCCAACTTTCAGCATGACTCACGGAGTAATCGCTAATGTCTTTGATAAAGGAGAAGGAAGAATCAAAGATTTCAGCGCCGAGGCAGATAAATTCTTCGATCAGATCCATTCGCAAACTGGAACCAAGCAGAAATTGGTTGGATTCGCAAAAGAGGCCAACGAAAAGCTACTCAAAATTCGCAGTGAGTTTGCAGCAAGTAATGCCAATGGCCTTTTTCAGCAAAATTTAATTGTATTTAGGTCATAATATCGAAAACTTCAAGCCTACTGACGTTCATGACTGGAGAAACATAAAGTCACTAGGTAAGAATAGCACGATTGCCTGGATCTAAATAATTAATAGAGAGCGGTATTGGGGAGACAAAAGTGGAAAGCCCATCGAGAGCACTTAAAGATTACGAATTCATGTTTGGGGTAAAAATTTTTCTTGAAACATTTTCAATTAATCATATTTCTAAAGCACGAGTAATGCTTTTACACGCATATGAAGAGCGAGAGAAAAGGGCGAAGTCATGTTTATAACATTAATTAGAAATTTAAATATAATCGAATTGTTTGATTAAATTTGCATGAAAGAGTCTATCTCATAATCATGCTATTCTATTGGACAATACTGTTAAAAGACCCACCCTAATTCAAAAGATATTTAATGAGACCTCAAAAACCTATTGTTTTTTTTGTTTGTTAATAGCAACGATGACAATCACATCTAATTCGTAAATTACAGTTATCACTAGTTATGGAACGGCTGAATGGCCTACTGCATCGAGATAAGAAAATTCATTTCACCAGCTAGTTCTTAATAATAATGTACGTTTGTCTTATGAAAATCCTGTTTCAAAGAATTCATCGCTGTGAGGCGAAGTTTATCATGGAAACGATTCATGTAAGATCAATGTGATGTGATAATGATGAAAGGCATATTTATTTTTACTTCAAACCAACTTCTTCTCAGTGTATCTTAATCCAAAATCAAGTAATTAACAAGTATTTCTAGAAAAGCAGCTCGGCATCATCAGGCGAGCATTCGAACTCTTGGAAATCCTGCACTCCCAGAACCTTCTTTGCTTTGTGGTAGGTGATATTGTTAATCTCGATTTTTCTTCTCTCATTCTTTATTTCATACTGAAGCTTATCAGCCTTCGATTTCATTTCAACGTATCTCATCGTCTAAAATCATAACAAATTCAAACTTTTCTCTAATAGAAGACGCGCTTACATCAGGCATATTTTCGATTTGCTTCTTCGCAGCATCGAGTTCTCTGTTTTTCTTTTGAATCTTGTCAATTTCATCGTCGATTTTTTTCTTCTCGTTGTTCGCATTCTCGATATTTTTTCTCTTTTCCGTGTTCTCTTTTCTGAGGTCGTCACCATCTTTGATCTTCTTTTGCAGCTCATTTTTTTCAGCAGTCAACTTCGACGTGATTTTGCCTTAGATGATCATAATTAACAACTTCTAACGCATATTTCCTGTTACCTGTCGATATCTTAAGCGAAAGGAGCTGATCGTTTTTCTCGTCGATTTCTTTCACGTACTTTTTATTTTCAATTTGCAGCTGATGGAAATCGATGAATTTCAAATCATCACCCATTTCTTCCTTCTTTCTAATCTGGTTCTCCGTCTTAACGATCTGGGTCTCCAGAGTTGCTTTCTTCGCCTTATATTTCTCAATCAACGCTTCCTTCTGTCTCAATTTCTCCTCACGATACTTCACGATTTTCTCAGCTTCAATCTTTCCAGTTCGACTGTTTTCACCACCTATAAACAATTATTTCATCCTGAGACTGCCATATTCTTCCTACCTATCAAAATTTCTCTCTGAAAATCGAACGCGTCCTTTCTGATTTCTGTAATAGCCATATCTGTTTCTTCTAAGATAGCCTAATGCCTCATAAGCAAGGAAAAGGGTAACTTTATACCCTCAAAGTCTCGAGAATGGAGTCCGATTTGATTCTACCTTCGTCAATGTTTTTCTTGAGAGCTTCACTTTCAGCATTGGCGATCTCGTATTTCATTTCAGGTGTAAGGAGTTTGATTTCCTGGCCTTGATCGAGTTTGTCTCCTTTTCTGCGGTAGCGTTTTTGTTGCTCAGGATCTTCTCTTTTTCCAGCGAATTCCTTTTCGTTTCTGAGGATGTAGGACTCGAATAAGAGATTCTCTCGTCTGATTTCTTCCATCTTTCTGTATACTTCTTCCTGAATGAGAATAGAAGGTGAGAGTTGTGGAGGGAGGGTGTATTTACGAGTTTTTGGGAGAGATCTTCAATCATCAAGAGCTCTCTGTCTTCATCAGCGTTTCCAACCGACATTTTATCTCTTCGGGTAGTTGTACAAAAATTATTACAAGGGACTACGATTTGAATGTTACAACTTATTAAAATAATAGAAATTAGAGTGTAAAACGTTTCCAACCCCCAAAAAATGAAAAAGATGTGCACGGCACCAAACTTCAGCTTTGTACAAGATGTTGGGTTAAATTTATGAGAGAGCCTTTGCTTGAACTCAAATTGTAGAATTAGCCCACTTTGCAGCTAACTAAATAATGTTTAAAATTACATAAAGTAATACAAAATTCCTCATCTTGGCGCTATCATAGCTGGATTACAGACAACTGACGCTTCACAAATATAAATTGTTAGATTTCGCTTGCGAAATTTTTTTTCTAATAATCTCCACAATTATCATAAAATTCATGCCCATTCCATTGTTGGAGATTAGACTAGATACCAAACATGATAATAATATGCAATGATTATAACACTTGTATGATAATTATGAGGTTTCAAACTCGGAAAATGAGGAAAATCACATTCTTTCCCTTTTCTCATAAAGTTATAAAGCAGGCATTCTGTAGACGAAGAAGACAGGGCTTTTAGTACCACGAGTAGCTATGACATTTATTTCGTCATTGTGGTTGCAAACAGAATAGTTTTCCTGTGATTCCTTGTCCAGTTAATTTTAGATAAGAATAGAATATCTTACTGCAATTCTAAGATCTTTTAATAAAAAGGATCATGCTGTCAATAAATCCACTTGAGAATACAGAATACGCGAGAAAAATCTTTAGCAACGTTCAGGAGCAGCTACCCGAGATCAGATTCGAGAAGCAACTGAAAGACTTTCAGACCAATTTGGTTGTTTTAGTAATAAGATTTATCTTGTCGAGGCTTAGCCTCTATTGCTATAGCTTAACCACAGCCAATTGGAAAACCCGCCAGAGTTTCTCAAGTCTTACCTTGCAAATGAGACAGTGAAAACTGATCTAAAAGAATTAAAGAAAGCCTCTTTATACTCGACGAATGAAAAGAAACCTTTCTCAAGAGCCTTGATTTACGCTGTAGAACTAGACTCAAAGAGTTCGAGGTACCCTTCATAATAAAAATTTGTACTTAACCGATTAACCCAAGAGAGCAGATTGCAAAATTCGCTGTGAAAATTTCTAACGACCTCGTTGATGCTAAAATCCGAGAAGTTACGATTTACTTGGATACTTCGATCAAAGAACAAATCAGCAATGGTAAAATTAGTGAGAAAGCGTTTTTTATATTTTGACTTCATGTGCTAAATCTAGAGGCCGCTGGCATTCTTGCAAGTACGATAATTTTGAGAGCGCATAAATTCGAGAGAAAAAGTCCAACCACCGAAGACAAAATTGAAAAGCCTCAAAAGGCGTTTGATTCGCTGACCATCGTGAGCGAATTCCTTGATGCTGAAGGTAAAAATATTATGAAAATGAGGGTCATCCTGAGTTCTATAAATAATGTCTAGATAAAGATCTTAAATTCCATCTCTCAACGATCAAATACACTATTTTTGCAAGAGAATTCGTTGCAACGAGAGCCAACATAGCAAATACAACGGTACTGTTTCTTTTAATTAAATTTTCATTCTCACGGAATTAGTTTGTTGCTGAATTCGCAAATTGGGTGAAAGACACCTATTCATCTTCGGTAAAGGTGAATATAATCGAAGGAGAGGAGCTGGCGAAACTCGGAATGAAACTGCTGTATAATGTTGGACGTGGAAGCGAGCATCCTCCGAGACTCGTTACGATCGAATACAATGGTTGCTAATTTCTAAAATGACCTGAAAGAGAAAATAACTCATAATTTTATTAGGAAACCCGAGTTCGGATGAATATACTGCGCTTATTGGAAAGGTTAGAGAAATTTTAGCCGCTGTGTCTTCAACTGCTATTAATTGTTGAAAAAACAGGGAATCGTCTTTGATTCAGGTGGACTTAACATTAAACCGCCATCGATGGAGCATATGTATCTCGACAAAGGTGGATCTGCGGCTGTGCTCGGCGCTCTGTTGGGACTCGTTGAGCTCAAATATCCAGTAAGAAATTTGTTGACGCTCCTGGTGGTTATTTATCTAATAACGCAGGTTAACGTGGTGATCGGCTTGGGTGTGGCTGAGAACGCAGTGGACGGTCGCTCGTATCGACCATCAGACATCATTAGAAGTTTAAATGTAATTTTTGACTCTATCATGGAAGTCGCTGGAACTACAAATATTTTTTTATTATAGGGGCTAACAGTCTCGATTGGGAACACAGACGCTGAGGGACGCCTTGTGCTTGCAGACGCGATGACTTGGATTCAAAGAAACTTCAAAGTCACAAGACTAATCGATCTGGCAACTCTAACCGGAGCGTGCATTACTGCCTTGGGAGTCTCTACTGCTGGCCTGTTTTCTAACGATGACGAATTCGCGAATACTCTCTTACAAGTTTCAGACCTCGCTGTTGAAAGCGCTTGGAGACTACCAATTAAAGATGAGCATAGAGACGCTACAAAGCTTGACTTTGCTGATTTAAATAATGTTGGAGGAGCAGGGTATTTTTTGCTGTTTTGTTTTAGAAGACAGAAATTTAACTTTTGGTAATTAGCAAGGGGGGAGCTTGTGTAGCCGCCGCGTTCCTGGAGAAATTCGTTGAAAAAGGTGTGAAATGGTGCCACCTGGACATTGCTGGGTAAGCAAGATATCCTTTTTTTTCTAATCAATAAACGTAGTCCTGGTATTGGTCAAGCTGATTTTCTTGGCTATCGCGCTAGAAATACTGGCTTTGGTGTTAAACTGCTGCTGAGATATTTCTTTTCATTAAGCAATAATTAATTTGAAATCCATAAAATTCATAAAATTCGTAAAATCGAATGCTTTTATGAAATACTAAGTCGCTGACATCGGAAAATTTCAGTTTTTTTTTTTTACGAAGAAAAGAATGAGGGTAAGTCCCCCTTGATTTCATGTTCTTTTGAACATTACGCCATTAGATTGTCGACAGCAACTAATGCTGATTAAATGCTTTTGTCCCTAATAACAAAAAAATCAAGCGTTCATACTTTTCTTTTGTATGCATCAGAATTATGCCAGGACTTCTTATCTGAAGGATTCCTTAGTTTGGTGGCAAATGGACAGACAGAATAATAATTCTTGATTCTCTGTTTGATAGATGGTGGCAGAGTTATTGGAACTCTATTTTAGCGTTAAAAAACCCGTACCTGAGAGTCCGCTCAACTTTCATGGATCTCTGTCTCTGGATACTATGCTATTCGGAGTCTTAAAACGGGCGAATGGAATCAAGAAAATCTAAATTCTTGAATACTCTAAAGAAAAAGAAATCGGCTCAGGCGCTTCACCCGTTTTGTGTATTTAACAGGAAAAGTTAGTCTTTAGTATATTTTATTCAGCAAATACGATCCCGAGGCTATAAACATTTAAAATTTCTCTCTGAAGAAAAATTTACTTGATGACAAAACTCGTCATATTTTTTGCCTGCCTCTTCTCGCTTTCTCTTGCTGTTACAGTCATTCCTTTGGCCAGGAGAGAAAGAACCCTTGAGGAGTCAACATCCATCTTCAATGAGTTGAAATCCTCTCACGATAACCTTAAAGGCATGTTGAGAGGCGAACTCGCCCTTTTCGAGACCAAAAGAGCCAGCCATCTCGCCGAAATCCACCTCAGAAACCACGTCAACTGCCAATACTTCGGCCAAATCTCTGTTGGTAACCCTCCTCAAAACTTCACCGTCCTCTTCGACACTGGCTCCTCCAACCTCTGGTTCCCATCTTCTCTCTGCAACTCAGAAAGCTGCCACGTTCACAAGAAATATAACAGCCACGAATCAGTCACTCACTATGCTGACGGCCGTGAATTCGCCATCCATTACGGTTCTGGTGATGTTATCGGATTTATGAGCGTTGATGATGTCTCAATCGGTGGCGTTATGGCACACCACGCCACCTTCGGTGAGATCGTCCATTTGAGCTCCAACTTCATGCGCACAAAATTCGACGGCCTTGCTGGTATGGCCTTCAGATCCCTTGCTAAGCAGAATGTCGTTCCTGTCTGGGAACTTATGTATGAACAAGGAGCTATCGAAGAAAAAGGCTTCGGTTTCTACCTCAGTAGCGAAAATGGCGACGAGTCCAGCACTCTTGTATTGGGAGGTATTCACCCAGATTACGAAAACAAAGAATTCCATTATGTCCCTCTTATCAGACCAACCTATTGGACTGTGCCACTTGATTATGTTACTATTGGTGATAAAAACTTCAAGTTTGCTTCCCCAATGGTCGGTATCGTTGACTCTGGTACCTCTCTCCTTATCGGACCAGCTGCAATGGTCGCTCTTGGATTCCAAGACCACGATTCAACTTTCTATTGTGATGAAATGGACAGTCTCCCTGACATAACTATTGGAATGGGAGGTAGACCATACGTGCTCAAGCCTAAGGACTATGCGATGAGACACGGTGATTACTGCACATTGGGCGTTCATGGATCTCACCTTTCTGGTGCCCTTTCTGAAGCATGGATCCTTGGAGACGTGTTCATGAGAGGCTATTATGTGCATTTCGATGCCGAGAATGAGAGAGTCGGATTCTCTAAGCTCTAGTCATTATTATCAAATTGAGATTACAAAAATTTATATGCGTAATTTTGAATATAATGAACAAATCCAACTGATGAAGCTATTGACAACATCCTTTGTTCATAAAAAATTCAAATTTAATCACGTTTCTGTCAGGTAGAAGTCTCAGAAAATGACGAGTTAGTAATAGAATAGTTTATTTTCTAGAAAACATAAACCAGCATTTAAAACTTAAGACATTCGCTGCTTTTGTTGGGCAACTAACTTTTATTTATATTCTCTCAGAGAGCCTTTGAATCAGGACTGTTGGGATAAAAATGTTGTTTTTATGTATGGATTAATTCTCTATATCTAATAGGTATGTATTTCCAAAGTCTCAAGTGATGAACGATGAGTGTATAACCAACCAATCAAATCTAAATTAATTGGCTTTTTCCTTGTTGGCATGTCGTTGTCTGAGCACATCCATGATTTGGTGGCGATAGAAAATATAAATTGAAGCGACATTTCCAAGCATCAAGACTAAAGAGAAAAGTCAGCTGATTTTGCTTAGAAAAGAGTAACTACCTGCACCGCTTCCAATATGGATGAGCAATTTATGCGGGAACATGTTTGTTATAACATTTCCTGCCACGAGCGCGATCACAAAATACAAAAGAGATATCTTGTGTGGAAGAGAGTCAACAAAGAGGTCTTTCACGCTCCATGCTGTGCCTTTTCGACCTGAGATGAAAACCAATGCTATGATGATTCTCAAAGTCTAAACCAAGACAATTAGACCTCTCATATGATGATTTCTTTTTTACCATGCTCAAGGTGTTTGCAACAATGATTCCCACTGCTCCATAATTAATCAAAAACAAGCAGAGACCAATATAGATGGCAGTATTGACAGCAATTAGATAGCGGTAGGTATCCATTTCTTTCCCTTTGATTGTGGAATAAAGATAGGCTTCTGTGATGCCGTTAAGACCCATCGTGTAAACATAGATCATGTAGGTCTTTAAGGCCATGACACAAGTCTAGATAAAATGGGAGGTTGGATTCAATTTATGAGAGCTAAGTTACTTCAGAGGACCATTTGTCGCCATAGAGGATAGTGAGGCCAGCATAAGAATAATTCCATCCAAATACGACCAGCGTGAGCCCGATTAAGTGAATGATTCGGAAGACGTTCTTGACAATTTCAAACTCATTCTTTTTGACCTCTTTAACGTCTTCCTCTTTGGTATCCTGGCTCAGTTTTCCAAAGAAATTGAAGCAAATTTCCTTTGAAATTCAATGATAAGGCTTGTAAAAAATAAAGGGTTTACCTCAGTTGGAGCGTAGATATATCGAGGAATCATTGAGCCAAGGTTCGAGACGAGTGTATACTCTGCAGAAGAACCGACCTATTCAAGTCAAAGCGTTCAGTTGGTATATATTATCAGCAAGATAGATTACATCGACACCCGTGTTCATGAGGATGATTTTTTCGACTTCAGTGAGCAGGAACTTGAAAATTTGAATGAATGTAAACTTTTTGCTTGTGGTAAGCATTTCTGGATGAATTTTGTAAGGTTCTTTCACGGTAGTGTCATTTGTGATCGTCGATGGCTTGAAATATTGGGAGATTGAAAGATTGTCACTATGTAAATAACATTAGCTGTAAAATACTGCTTTCACACTTCTTAGTTACTTTTTGCTGCACATAGTGTATGCGCTGATGAGCAAGGCTATCGAGGCAGTGAGCTGTGCGATACCATACGCGTGCAAAGGATCCACAATCTTAAAATTGATCAATCCAAAGAGAACGATGGTCTTTATGGAAATCGAGATTCCCTGATAACCATAATGAGATTAGTTTTTTTTTGTAAGCATTATTTACCTCAGAAACAGCAACGACTCTGTAGTTGAAGCTGAGCATTGATCTGCATATAATGATCTCCATTGCGCTTTCCTTTAGGAAAGATTGGTTTAAAATCAATATTAGATAAGTTAGTACCAGAAGGCTGCCAGCACAAAAGAACCACGTCACGGTGCTGAAATATGGATGCAAATGTCCATAGAGATGATTCCAAAGGAGACTAATGGTTGGAGCGAGGAGTATTGTTGCATAGAATCCAAGTCTCATCTTGAATAGAAGGTAAAATGAGACGGATTAGGCAGATAATTACGAGATTTTGAGAGGAAATGATAACAATATTATCGTATTCGTTTTGTGTTTTGTAGCCCGAAGATAGGATTGTACGTTTAAGATAGGATTGCCTCAGGCAGTTCTTTGCTAAGAGGAGTGCAAAGCTCAGAAAGAGCCCGTGATGCATGGTCAAGCCTAAAAGAATGTGAGGAATTTGATAATCTTGTTAGGCATTACCGAAGATTGATTTGTCGATCTTCCGAATGACCATGATATTGAGAGAAAAGTCGACGACTTTAGAAAAGAGCTTGAGGAATACAAGGTAAGAGAATCCTCTGAGGACTGACTTTATCATTTTTTTGGTTTAGAGCTTCCTAATTCTATTTTTCAATACAAAAGAAATTTAATTAAAAAGACGGATCTGTTTACGTGTCAATATTTTAAATATGACACTCGTTCGCTTTAGAGATGTTTTGAAAATATTATATTATAGCAAGCTTTATTAATATTGAACTACCTGGATGCATTGAGGCCAAGCGCAGGCTGTTTTTTATAATTAATGTCAGACTCCAGCATATGGTAAAATTTCGACTAAATTTTTTTGAATTCATAATATCAATTCTCATTATATGACTTCTTTTCAGTGTAATACTAATTTATCATCTTTTATTAAAATTATCTGCCACAGAACTCACGAGGATTGTAACTCATTGTCATAGGAGTGAATAAGTTCGTTTAAATATTACAATCGACTACGCAATGATTCAAATGGTAGAAATCATTTTTTTTTTAGCCTTGAAGAATAATCCTATTAAGCTTCTTCATTGTTTTGTTAGGTTTTTCTCAACTTCTTGTGTGAATATTAATCGAAGATGTTAAAATCCTTTTATACCAAGAATTACTCTTATTATATTACTTATTCTTACTTATTACTTCAGAATTATTTTTTGAAAAGCTTGAATACTCAATTGCCCCTGGTCTTTGGGAATTTCCAGCTCTTCATTTTATGGGTCAGGATCAATTGATTGGTTAGAGTTCGGTCCACTTGACTCGGTTTCTACACCACTAAGATGAAAGCCATCATCGTCAGACTCCGATTCGCTTTCTTCCCTCACATCTTCTGCTGAAGGAATAAGTTGATTTGTCGCTGGATCCTGCGATTCGATTTTCTTTTCCTCTTCTGAAGGAAGAACCTGCGATGAATTCTGAGGTAAATTACCATTCTCTGCTGTAACGGAAGATAGCTCATTCTTTTCTGAAGAAGTTGTGATTTTCAACTCAGTCGATTTATTCATTTCGAATGAGAATGCAACTTGACTCTTCCCTCTTAAAAATATGCCTCTCATTGGGTTAATCTCTTTTTGGCTGATCTGTTTTAAGCATTCTGTGAAATTCTTAGAGTGCCTTGAAATATTAGGAACGTTGTCTCTGATTATAAAACCTACATCCCCTTTTGCTATCAAATGCCCATATACCTTATCCAAATCCAGGTATGGAATCAAAAATTTGTTAATATCTAGTAGCCTGTCCTTCAAACCGAATTTCTCCTGGGAAAGTCTTTGGATAAGAGTCTTAGGAATTCCCTTGATCTGGGCCAGTGTAGGGTGACTTAATACTTCTTGCTCAGTAAACCCATCGAAATTAGTGTCCGAGAGAGCGATTACAAGATGAGCCAGGTGCTCATTTTCAAGTGGAGGCAGATCATAAGTTTTTCCGACATACTCAGCCTCTTTGGCATTTTGATTGTCTTTGAACCGTTTCCACAGCTTCTCTTCAGTGCTTCCAACTTCTCCTTTGATTTCATATTTCGTACATGTGACTATCACTTTCACTTTCGATCGCTTGAGAGTCGAGAATATGAATGATGGGAATTCTATCTGCTCAGTATAGAACAGATCAAAATCATCAAAGATGAGAAGTATCTCCTTGTCTCTGAAGAAACTCTGAATATTTTTGTTGATTCTCTGGCCCAATGCTTGCGGATTGATTGTCGTTTCTAATAGCTCAAAGAAACTCATGTTTTTCATTCTACGGAGAGGAATGTAGAAGATTCCATCTTTGAAGCATCCTCTTTGGAGTAAGTGATAGGCAAGTTCCAACACAAATCGCGTCTTCCCGACACCAGGCGCTCCTTGGATCTTGATAAATTGGTTGTTACTACTGCTGCTTTTAGACAGAACTCTTTCCACCAACACATCCATTTCTTTAACTCTGCCGAAAAATGGCAAGAAAGTCTTTCGAACATTTGATGGAGGTTTTCTGGTACTAATATCTTCGGGTTTTCCATCAGGAAGAACATACATATCGACTCCAAAGAACTTTTCGTGATGGAAATTTATTTCCGAGCTGCCAGGAAGTAAGATCGCTCCTGGTGATATGTACTCTGTTGCTTCCTGGAGATTAGAGTCGAAGAAAGAATCAGCAATACAATTTATCGTGTCTTGTTGGGCCAAGTCGAAAGATCTTTGAACAGACTTGCCTGTCACGAGCTCATTCAAGTAAAATTGTAAGAATTTAGTGACATACACATTCTCATACAATTGCTCTCTGTAGCAATCCTTGAACTTTTCGCGGTTAAATTTGAAATAAATGACGTGTTTGACTTGAAGGTCTTGAACAAGGAAATTTGCGAGTTTCTCATCGTTTTTTGTACCAACTATCGCCATTTCAATATCAGAACCAAAATTGCCACCAGCACCGACGACTTGCTGCCTCTTTATTTTAGATCCCATGAATATCCTTTTCATGTCTCTAAATGTGAAAAGCTCACAACCTCCTTTTGCTTTCTCCAACACAAGACCATCCGGATGCATCACCTCAGAACCAATATAAAGAACCCGAGAGCCAGTATCTAGAGCAGCTCGTAGGGTCTCCTCGTTTAAGATTTCAAATTTCAAATTGAGGTTTTTTTCTCTCTCACCCAAGCTCTCAAGAATATCACTCTTGCAGAAGTGCGGTATTTTCATTTGTTCCTTCATGGTTGGTGCTTCCAATGAAGGAAGCTCTCTGTTAGTTGGGGAAGCATGCAGCAGAGTTATCATATTGAAGAAATTCTGTCTGATCAATGAGTTTATCTCGTCGATTAGTTTATTGATCTTGGTTTCATATTGCAAGTCATTTATCTAATAACATATTGAGTTATTGCCTCGAAGAAACATGGTTACTGCTTTCACTATTGAAAGAGCTTCGGACTTGAGATAGACCTTTTTGATTTTGTCCAATTGCGCTGATTCTTCCATAATTATATGGATATTATTATCCTTTAGATTTTGAATATAATGTCTTACAAAAGGATATTAACTACTTGAAAACTCATTAATTTACTGGAGGTGGAGAAGGCCAATGCAGTAATAAGTTTGGAGCTCAAGTTTTCGACTCGAATAACGCTGGAATTCCTTCGCTCCTTTGAATAGTCTCTCTTTTAACGCTGCATCAGCTGTTCCCTTATTGCTCAGGAGTTGGACCTTGCTTAATAACAAAGCGACCTTCGCCCGATCGATATCAGTTTGATAATGCAATGTGCCAAGGATTTTATCGCAGGTCTCTTTCAAGATTTTGACAATGTCTTGGAAGCGTTTTTGTGTTTCTTCCCCAAGTTTGTCTTTCTTCTGTCGATACAAGAAATATGCTCGAGCGAACTCAAGTTCGAAGTTAATTCGCTGAATTGTGTCTGGGTCAGTTATCTCTGACTTCCATTCGTTTATGAGTCTCACTTCTGATTTAAATTCGTTTTCAGCGCTGCTAATATCGCCTCTTCGGTGTTTAATAATAATTCCGATAATGAATAGATGAAGTTTGATTCGAAGCAAAGCAACTTGACTCCCCTTCACATCTAATTCATTCAGCAATCCAAGCATCTTAGATGCGAACGATATAACAGCTTCTGGATTTTTGCTGAATATTTTGTAGAGAGTCAGAGTTGCGAACCACAGGATTTCAATGACGTCAAGAGCCTCTTTATTTGTTTCTTTTGGTTGAATTAATTGAATAGTATTAGCTACAAATTCAGGGAAGAGGAAAATTTACCTGCATTAGAGACTATCGATTTGATCAGGGATATACGAAGAGAGCTTGAGAGGTTAGGCTCATGAATGTGGTAGAGATTCTGAATATCCTTTGCCGTTTTGATGCTGGGGTTATCCAAATACGAGACGATGAAAGCTTTCTCTTTGATGAAGTTTTGGTAAAAAGTATTATCCTCTGCTATCGCCCAGAGCCCATGCTTGCAAACGGCTGAGTTTTCAAGGAGTTTCTCGTGGTAGACAGACAAGCTGCGGATTTTCGCCAGGAGTGAAAGCGAGAGTACAGTCAGGTACTGGAGTCGCTTCAGTTCCAAGTCCTTTATTTCCTTCTGGAATTCTCTCATCAAGAATTCGTTGACAGTTTGCGTGGGCTTGAGTAACACTCCATTACTGTTGGGTATTTTGCTGATTTGTATCCATAAGAAATCTCCTGTGCTTATTGGGAGCGAATCATCTGATTGAGGAGTGCTGCGCGCAGTTTCATCAGTCTCCTTCGCGAAAAGTGACGCCAGCGTGGTCCTCCAATCCTCAGAAATGAACTCATACTTGATCAACTCTTTCATATCGAGAGAGAGCAGGCCTCCAGGGAAGATACCAAGTTTCGTTATCAATGAGAAACCTTCTTTGTTCTGCTCTTGTATTTCTCTAATCAAAGCAATAGTTAAGATATTGACACGTAAAACAAATTTACCTTAACGTCTGTTCAATGGCAAGATCTGACTGGTTGTCCTCGGAGACATTTCCCAGATTTGTTAGAAGGTCTCTTTGAATTTTATCGAAACTTTGGCCATTTATCAATGAGGTTGAAATAAGCCAGACAATCTGCGGAGAAATCGTTGAATATTTACTGAACAGGTCGCTTGTTTTCAACTCTTCGATATTTCGGTATTTCAAAGGGACTTTCTCAAGCGGAGTGTTCGCTAACAGCATTTTGGCAGCATCGGTTGGGTAAAGATTACCAACCTCTACTTTCGCTATATTTACCTCGTAGTTTAGAGGCTGATTTAGAATAAACATGAACCTCACGTTCCTCGTCGATTGGATAATTCCTTCGAGCTGAGTGAAGAACTCTTTGGGATTTGTTTGAATAAACGAATCGCATTTGTCGAGGATAAAAAGGGCGTCTTTGCTCTTCATAGCTTCACAAAAACCTTTGAGATCGTTGACATACTCCTCTTCATTATACAGTTCTGAGAGGAAACTTGACAATGAATAGAATTTATCCATATTGATAATTGCTATCTTGTTCCTGAAGTAGTTTCTGGCATGAAGGTAATTTGCAATTTGTTTAGCAAGCACAGTTTTTCCTACACCAGTCTTGCCAACTAATTGAACAAACCTTTGAGGTCCCCGGAGAATCTTGAAGAGATCATAAGTAAGCTTGTTTCTCCCAATAAGTTTTTCCACGGGGAATTTTTTCTCGAGAATGCTGTTTTGCTTTCGAAAAATGATACCTCCTTGCTCCTTTGGCTGATATAACACAAGCTTATCGCTATCCTCGGGGTCTTTCGCGATTTTGGTGAATTTAAGGACTTCATCATGTGGAAGTTCCGGCGAGCAGCAGCAGGTTTGGAACTCTGAGTCAACGTTAAACCAGTCATCAGGTCCATAAGTTCCCATGAAATCATTGGCCCATTTGCATCCTTCTTTGTGAATGTGCTCGTGTTTTTTGGGACAATCGAGACAAAGTGGATCATGGAATAGGTGGGCATAATTGTAATTTTCTTTGATAGCTAGCTGATGCCATTTACAATTTGGCTTATGTTGGTGTCCGCAGCAACAAGAGCGAGAATCTTTGGATCTGGAAGCGAGCAGCGCTTTATCAAATGATTCTCCGAGAGTGTGTCCATCAAAGATGAAATGATAGAATTCATTAGCGAACTTACGAGCGATTACGTCAGCGATTTGAAGCTGAGATTGCAGCGATCACACAGGGGACGCCTGCGTCTGCAAAGACTCTGGCAACTGGCTCAGAATGGCAAGCATTCACGAAGACCAATTTGATATTAGTCCCGCACCTACTAAGAATATTTCTGAGATCATCGGCATAAAAAGGATCAAGTTCACCGTCGGAGGTTTCGAAGCAGAGGTAGAATTTTTTAAGGATTTTATCATACTCTCCATGACATAAGATATGGAGGATGACAGGATTGCGGGTGAGCACTTTGACGAGATTATCTCTGGAGGCTATTTCAATTGCCAGATGTATTTTCAGCTTTTTGTTCTCCAGAGTCTCATAGATCTTATTACTTTCTTCTTCGTAATCAACGGCATCCGGAAGGGATTGAGTTGCCTTGCCATCATTTCGAGCTAGCGGCTCAGCATACATGATGGCGATATCAAGAACCGGGTTGGGCTGCAAAGAGTTATTTTCATATTGATAACTCGAAAAAAATTTCCCCATCAAAGGTAGCGGGTAATCTTCGTTTGCCATTGGTGAATTTTCACTTTCTCCTAATGAAGGAAGATTTGCTTGCCTGAGCGAGACGTTTCGGTCAAGCGGGCTCAGATACGAGGTGCCTGTAGTCAGTCTTGGCACACCTAAGGATATCATCTTTGAATCTGAGCGTGTTTGGCGTGGAAGACCATCCTGATTCTGCTCTAACTGCTTCACGCGATGGCTCAACGCGGTGATTTTGCTTCGGAGAACAAAGTTTGCGTCCTTAATCCAAAGTCGAAGTACTAATGGGACATCATTGCTGAGTCTGTTCGAGCTATGGGTCAGTTCGAATGTGAAATCTTTCTCCATGCGGAAGTATGACTCAGCATTTGGATCGTAGTATCGAATGCTGTTAGGATAGAACTGAGCACCATCACTCTTCAGCAGCTCAACGATATCTTGATAGCTCAGAACGTTCTGAGTGTCATGGCCTTTGAGATATTTGCTGATTTTGTGCTGCGGAATCTGGTGAACCAGTCCTTTCGGATCGTCGCCTTTAGAACCGCCATAGACGTATTTGATGGTCAGGTTGACTGCCATTCGGAAATGGGTGGATTGTTTATTTTAACACTTAATTATTAAGCTAACACGATTTGATATCAGGATTTTTTTATTTCAATATAGTTTGTTAAGAAATTCAAGAGAGAAACGGCTTTTCTGATGCTAAGTTGCTGAAGTCAAGATCAGTTGAAACTACTTCATTTCAAAGAACAAAGATGATTCAATATACTTACGTGTGTAAAATATGATATTATCACTTTAAGTGTTTCTATTTCTGATAATCCGTCCGAAAAGTCAGAAACTTTCAGCTAATTCGATGAGAGGTTGGCCAACTACCTTTATCTGAATCATTTAGGTAAGGTTTTCCGTTTTAGCGACAGCAAATCATGTTTTTGTTTTTTTTTAATTTCGACTAGGGTAATCGATCAAAATGCTGCAACTTCTTATCCCGATATTGTGAGAGATATAGCATTAAGCAAATTCTCTTAATTGTGTCAACATTATATCTTTCCTCTCAAAATCAGTGCGATTCTTAGTTTTTGCTATTTGTAGAAATAGACTCAGCATAGCTTATGAGTATTTATTTCTTATTCACAGGGAAAAATCGTACTTCAAAGTTAGAAATTATATCTATACCTTTAAGTGCCCAAAGTGAAGGAGGGTTGCTCAAGCTTTTCTCATATTCCTTACTAAATTGCCTGAGTTTTTTCTATTGTACTTTGTTTCACTCGAAAGTGAATTCAATATTTCCTGATTGTTTTCCATCAGTTGTTGGCTCTTCATCAGATTCAATTGATTGGCTAGATTTCACTCCACTTGACTCTGTTTTTACACCACTAAGATGGAAACTATCATTTTGTTTCTCGGATTCAGATTCGTTCGCTTTCTTCACTTCCTCTGGTGAGGGGTCCATTTTTGTGTTGTATATTTCAGCTTTCTTCTCCTCTTCATGCGAGGCTACATGTGACAGATTCTCAGTAGGAAGCATATTCTCTTCTAGATTAGAGATTATTCCATGATGCTGAGTGGGATGTAAGATTTCTCTATTATTAGTATCCAGTGAGGATCTAACTAAGCCATCATCTTCAAGGGGATAGGTTATTGTTTTCTGCGTCATTTTTTCTTTTTCACTCAGTTGCTTCAAGTATTCATTGAAACATTTGGAGTACCTGGAAGCGTTCGGCACATTTGCTCTGTTTATAGGATCTTGAATTGCTTTTATGATCTGCCCGTATCTCTTATCCAAGTCCAGATATTGGAGCAGATAGGGATTAATCTCAAGATGCTTATCCTTTATTACCCATTTTTTCTCAAGAAGCCCGAGAATTAAACTCTTTGGAATTCCTTGAACTTGAGCTAATTTCTGATGAGTTAGCACCTCTTGCTCAGTAATCTCATCAATATTCGAATCTGTAAGAGCAATAATTAGATGAGCAAGATGCTCATTCTCAAGCGGATTTAGATCATAGGTTTTTCCAACGTACTCAGCCTCTTTCGCCGCTTGATTCTTCTTGAATCGTTCCCAGAACTCTTTTCGAACGTTATCTATCTTCCCTTGAATTTCGTATTTTGTGCAGGTAATAAGAACCTTGACTTTTGATCGTTTCAGCGTTGGGAAAATGAATGAAGGGAAATCTATCTGTTCAGAATAGAACAGATCAAAGTCATCAAAGATGAGAAGTAATTCCTTATCTCTGAAGAAGCTTTGAAGATTTTTGTTGATTCTTTGGCCCATTCCTTGTGGATTCATTGCGTTTTCTAAGAGCTCAAAGAAAGTCATGTGTTTCATTCTACGAAGAGGAATGTAGAAAATTCCATCTTTGAAGCAGCCTCTCTGAAGTAAGTGGTATGCAATTTCTAATACAAAGCGTGTCTTACCAACTCCAGGGGCTCCTTGAACCTTGATAAAGTGATTGTCATTGCTGCTCCTTTTTGAAAGGAGTCTTGTAATAACAACCTCCATTTTTTGCATCCTTCCAAAAAATGGCAATAATATTTTCCGAACATTTGATGGCGGCTTTCGGGTGCTAATGTCTTCTGGCTTCCCGTCGGGAAGGATGTAGTTATCAACATCGAACAACTTCTCATGATGCAAATTTATTTCTGTGCTTTCGGGGAGCAAGGTCGCTCCTGGCGCCATATATTCCATTGCCTCCTCCGAATTCGAGGTGAAGAAAGAATCAGCAATACAATTCATTGTGTCTTGTTGGGCCAATTCGAAAGATCTTTGGACAGACTTGCCTGTCACGAGCTCATTTAAGAAAAACTGCATGAATTTAGTGACATACACATTCTCATACAATTGCTCTCTATAGCAATCCTTGAACTTTTCGCGGTTAAATTTGAAATAAATGACGTGATTGATTTGAAGCTCTTGAGCAAGGAAATTTGCGAATTTTTCATCATTTTTTTGTGCCAACTATGACCATCTCGATGTCTGAACCTCCTGCCAGACCACCACCACCGGCAGCTTGGAACCTTTTCACCTTAGAACCCATGAACAATCTTTTTATGTCTGGATAAGTGAAAAGCTCAGACCCTCCTCTCGCAGACTCTAAGACAATGCCCTCTGGATGTAACACTTCTGAACCAAGATAGAGAATACGAGATCCAGTTTCCAGAGCTGATCTGAATTTTTCTTCGGTTAAGACTTCAAATTTCATTTTAAGGCTTTTCCCTCTTTCTTCAAGACTCTCAAGTATATCGCTCTTAAAGAAATTGGGTATTTTCATTTCATTTTTGAGCGCTTTTGACTCTAAGGCCTGAAGCTCTTGATTAACCGGAAACGCATGTAATAAGGTTATCATATTGAAGACAGTTTGTTTGATTAAAGAATTTATCTCGTCGATCAGCTTATTAATCTTGGCTTCATATCGTGAATCATTGATCTATGGTTATTATATTATCTACAAGAACTCTGATGGGGTTTACACTTTTCACCAGGGAAAGAGCTTCTTGCTTAAGATATATTTTTTTGATTCTATCCAATTGAGCTGACTCTTCCATACTTAGAGTTTTTTGAGCAAAATGCCTTTCAAAGTTGGCTTTAGAAAAAATCAAAAATTGAATAATGTACTGATAATGGAGATAGCCGATGGAATAAGAAGTTTGAAGCGCCAGTTTCTTTGTAGACCTCTGGAATTGTTTCAGTCCACTAAAGAGTCTCTCTTTTAAGATTGTATCAGCCGTTCCTCTAGTACTGAGAATTTGAACCTTGCTTAATAGCAAAGCCACTTTTGCTCGATCGACATCCGTTTGATAATGCAATGTGCCAAGGATTTTATCACAGGATTCCTTCAAGATTTTGACAATCTCCTGAAAGCGTTTTTGCCCTTCGCCATGCTTGTCTTTCTTCTGTCGGTTCAAGTAGTATGCTCGAGCGAATTCAAGTTCAAAGGTGATTCGTTGGATCGTATCTGGTTCAGCTATCTCGGATTTCAACTCATGAATTAGTTTAACCTCAGATTTGAATTCATTTTCAGCGTGGCTGATGTCGCCTCTTCTCTGTTTAACAATGATTCCAATAATAAAGAGGTGGAATTTGATCTTCAACAATGCCATTTGACTTCCTTTCACATCCAATTCGTTTAGCAATCCAAGCATCTTTGATGCAAGTGAGATAACAGCTTCAGGATTTTTGCTGAATATTTTGTAGAGAGTTAAGGTGGAAAACCACAAGATTTCGATCACATCTAGTGTCTCTTTTCTGGTTTCTTTATAGTAGAGTTAGTCATAAGTCGAAAAGAGAGTTAAAGTACCTGTATTAGCTATCATGGGTTTGATGAGAGATAAGCGAAGAGAGGATGAGAGATTAGATTCATGAATATTGTAAATATTCTGAATATCTTTAGCTGTTTTGATGTTTGAATTATACAAGTATGACATCATGCATACTTCATCTTTTAAGAACTTTTTGTAAAAACTATTGTCCTCTGTGAGTGCCCATAGTCCGTGCTGACAAAATGCAGAATTTTCAAGGAGACTTTCATGATAGATAGATAAACTTCTTATTTTGGCGAGCAATGACTGGGAAAGAAGAGTTAGATATTGCAATCTCATGAGCTCTATTTCCTTTATCTCATTCTGAAATTCTCGAATTAGGAATTCGTTGACAGCTTGAGTAGGTATGAGCAATACTTCATTGAGGCTGGATATTTTATTGATTTGGATCCATAGGAAATCTCCTGTGCTTATTGGGAAGGACTCTATGGGTTGGGGAGTATTATGTCTCACGGGCGTCCTGCATTGCTTAATCTCTGTAGTATTGATATCAGATCCAATATAACCCTGGGGGGACTGCTCTATGTCATTTGTAAATAGTGACATAAGCGTAGCTTTCCAGTCATCGGAGATAAAGCCATGTATCACCAACTCCTTGAGGTCTAAAGCGAGTAATCCCCCAGGAAAGACTCCGAGCTTCATGATCAAAGCGAAACCTTCCGGATTTGATTCTTTAATCTCTCTAATGAAAGCTATGAGTTACATAGATATAATGGAAAGTACCTCAAGGTCTTTTCAATAACAAGATTCGACTGGTTATCCTCTGAGGCTGTTTCTAAATTTTTCATGAGTTCTGCTTGAATTTTGTCGAAGGACCGACCATTTATCAGCGAATTCGAGATAAACCAGATAATTTGGGGAGAAATCGTTTTACATTTCGTGAACAAATCACTTTGTTTTAGCATCTCGATGTTTCGGTATTTGAATGACAGTTTATATAGCGGGGTGTTAAGAAGAAGTAATTTGGCAGCATCAGGTGGATAAAGGCCACCAACCTCCACCTTCGCACAAGCTTTTAAGTCTGCATTTCCAGGTTGATCCAAAATGAATATAAATTTCACATTTCTAGTCAACTGAACTATCTGGTTAAGCTGTGCGAAAAGCTCTTTTTGGTTAGTGTTGAATGAATCGCATTCGTCAAGGATGAAAAGAGCGTCTTTGCTCTTCATAGCTTCACAAAAACCTTTGAGATCGTTGACATACTCCTCTTCACTATACAGTTCTGAGAGGAAACTTGACAATGAATAGAATTTAGCCATATTGATAATTGCGATTTTATTCCTGAAGTAGTTTCTGGCATGAAGGTAATTTGCAATTTGTTTAGCAAGCACGGTTTTTCCTACACCAGTCTTGCCAACTATTTGGACAAATCTCTGTGGCCCTCTTAATATTGTGAAGAGATCGTACATTTGTCTGTTCCTTCCGATGAGTCTTTCAACAGGGAACTTTTTCTCGATGATACTACCTTCCTTTTTGAAGAGGATCTTTCCATGTTCTAAAGGCTGATACAATACGAGCTTATCGCTTAATCCAAGATCCTGCGATATTTTTTTAAATTTGAGAACTTCGTCATGTGGCAGTTCAGGAGAGCAGCAGCAGCTTTTGAAATCTTCTTCATGCTTCAACTCTTTATGCCATTCGCGAGGCCCGAATTTATCCATGAAGTCACAAGCCCATGGGCATTCTAATTTGTGGATGTGTTCGAATTTTCCCGGACAGTCAACACAGAGTGGTTCGTGGAAAATGTGGGCATAACTATAATCTTCTTGTAGTGCGACTTTATGCCATTTGCAATCTGGTTTATGCTGGTGTGCACAGCAACAAGAACTGGATTCTTTTGATCTTGAGGCAAGCAACGCTTTCTCGAATGAATCACCAATAGTATGTCCGTCAAAAATAAAGTGATAGAACTCATTGGCGAACTTTCTAGCAATGAAATCAGTGATTTGAAGCTGAGATTGAACAGCAATAACACAAGGAACACCTGCCTCGGCAAATACACTGGCAACTGGTTCAGAATGACAGGCATTGACAAAGACTAACTTGATATTAGTCTCACACTTGCTAAGAATAGTCCGAAGGTCATCTGCGTAAAACGGATCGAGCTCACCTTGAGCGTTTTCAAAGCATAAATAGAATTTTTTCCGAGTCTTATCGTACTCACCATGGCACAGAATGTGCAGAATGACAGGATTACGAGATAAGACTTTTATAAGATTCTCTCTGGAGGCGATTTCAATCGCGAGATGTATTTTCAATTCCTTACTTTCGAGGGTTTCATATATTTTATTACATTCTTCCTCATAATTTACGGCATCAGGCAGCGAATAGGCCATTCTGCCATCAGATCGAGCAAGCGGTTCAGCATACATGATCGCGATGTCGAGCGCTAGGCTGCTTGGCAAAGGAAAAGCTGGCGTGTTGAATTGATAGCTAGAAAATGATCCTAATGCAAGCATGTGCCCATGATCCTCAATGTGATTCGACGTCTTCAATGCTGATTCTTCGAATGATAGAGGGTATGTAAAACTTTGAGTACGTTGAATTTTGTCAAATTGGGGTGAAGCCAGGTTTATTACTGGAGTTCTGGGATGTTGTCGAGTCGGATTAGATATCGCTATTGTTTCAGAGAGTTGAGGAAAAGTGTTTCGAAGTTGCTCTAGCTGCCTCACACGATGGCTCAATTCGGTCATCCTGCTCCGGAGAACAAAATTAGCATCTTTTATCCAAAGACGGAGAACTGAAGGCCAACTCGACCCACTATATATTTCAAAAGTAAAGTCTTTCTCCATTTTGAAGTACGTCTCAGACGAAGGATCGTAATATCGAATACTATTGGGGTAAAACTGAGCTCCATCGAGTTTTAGAAGCTCGACAATATCTTGATATTTTAATATATCTGGGGTTCCATGGCTCTTGAGGTATCTGCTGAGCGCATTTTGAGGGATCTGATGGACTGGTCCTTTGGAATCATCACAAGAGCCGCCATATACGTATTTAATAGTTAGGTTTACAGACATGCACAAATGAATAAATTTTAATCCTTTTCCACACTCCTTAATATTTTATATTAAGTCTACCTCTGTAAAAAGAGGGTAACTCTCAAAGCGTCTTAATGAAGAATTGTCAGACAAAATTGGTTCCTTCAACCAATGAGAACGAAAAGTTTGATGATACAAGCATGGAAACAAAAGATAAATTTCGAGAGGACATGATCTTTGAGAAAGAGAAAGTGTTTTTTAGCATTACGACAAATTTAACTGTGCCATTTAGTAGAAAATTAAAAAAAACTTTATCACCTTATACTCATTCTCGATCTTTAGAAGTGGATGCTTTAGACGAAGAACTTGAGGAATAAAAGGAAGTAAGATCTACTGATTAATAGCTATACCTGTTTTCTAACCCTTGATTGCGCAACAAACAAAATAAAGAATTTGTTCTAATACTGTGTTATGTGAGATTATTCATTTTAATGGCTTCTCTCATGAATCAGTTTATCGTAATTCAGAATTTTTATTAGACATCAGCTTTCTTTTCCTCTTCTATTTCGATTGATTCTCTTCTTGAACTGATATTACTGGATTCCGTTCGTATACCTAGCAAATAAGAGCCATTATCCTCTTCATGGGTTTCGGTTTCGTTATCCACTTCTTTGGTTTCAGATTGGCTATCTTCTTCATTTACTTCCACTGGTAAAGGGAGTGATTGGCTGACTGATAAATCTTGCAAGCTATTAGCACCTTTATTCGAATCAAATGTGAACCTCAACTGGCCAGCACCATCAACTGAAGGAGACGTGAGACTGATCGGCATTTTATCACGTTGGCTGAGCTGTTTCAAATATAGAGAGAAATTCTTCGAGAGTCTTGAAATGTTTGGCAGCGCATTCTCTCTGCTTATCGGATCTAGGCCAGATTCAATTATCTGTCCGTATCGCTTATCCAGATCGAGATATTGCCTCAGATAGGGGTTTATCTCGAGCGGCTTATCCTTAAAAACGAATTTTTTGTGGTCATGATTCTGGTAAAGTGTTCGAATTAAAGCTTTTGGAATTCCCTGGATTCGAGCTAATTTAGGGTGATTCAGTATGTCTTGCTCAGAGACTCCATCGATGTTTGATTCAGTGAGAGAAATAACTAAATGAGCAAGATGCTCATTTTCAAGTGGACTTAGATCATAATTTGTTCCTACATACTCATCCTCTTTGAACTTTTGCCAGGACTCCTTTTGAGTGTCTTCAATCATTCCTCTCAATTCGGGCTTTGTGCATGTGACTATCACTTTCACTTTTGATCGCTTGAGAGTGGAGAATATGAATGATGGGAATTCTATCTGCTCAGTATAGAACAGATCAAAGTCATCAAAAATGAGGAGCATTTCCTTGTCTCTGAAGAAGCCCTGAAGATTTTGATTGATTCTCTGTCCAAGCCCTTTTTCTAACAACTCGAAGAAAGTCATGCTTTTCAATCTGCGAAGAGGGATGTAGAAAATGCCATCTTTAAAATATTTAAAGCAGCATCTTTGAAGTAAATGATAGGCAAGCTCCAGCACGAAGCGAGTCTTTCCCACTCCAGCAACCCCTTGAATCTTGATAAATCGGTTGCTACTGCTACTTTTTGAGAATATTTGCTCAATCACCGCGTCCATTTCATTCGCTCTGCCGAAAAATGGTAAGAAAGTTTTTCGAACATTTGATGGGGGTTTTCTGGTACTAATGTCTTCTGGCTTCCCATCGGGAAGGGTATAGTTGCCGAATTCGAACAACTTCTCGTGATGTAAATCTATCTCCGAGCTGTTGGGAAGTAAGATAGCTCCTGGTTCCATGTATCTCGTTGCCTTTTGTAGATTACCATGGAAGAAAGAATCGGAAATGCAATTAATCGCGTCTTGGTGAGCTAAATCAAAAGATTCTTGAACAGACTTTCCACTGGCAAGCTCATTCAAGAAAAATTGTATGAACTTCGTGACATACACATCTTCATACCATTGCACCCTATAGCAGTCTTGAAACTTTTCGCGGTGGAATTTGAAATAAATGACGTGCTTAATATCAAGATCCTGAGCAAGGAAATTTGCGAATTTTTCATCATTTTTAGTGCCAACTATAACCAGTTCGATATCAGAACCTCCTGCCAGACCACCCGCAGCTTGTTGCCTTTTTACCTTAGAACCCAGGAACAATTTTTGTAAATCTTTAAATGTATAAAGATCACAACCTCCTTTTACTCTTTCCAACACAATACCATCTGGATGTATGACATCTGAGCCCAAATAAAGAACCCGCGAACCAGTATTCAACGCAGCTCGTAAATTTTCATCGTTTAAGATTTCAAATTTCATGTTAAGGACTTTGTTCCTCTCGCTCAAGATTTTTAATACATCACTTTTAAAAAAGTTTGGTGTTTTTATTTGATGCTTTGGCATGTGTGGCTGCAATGAGGGGAGATCTTGGTTCGTTGGAGAAGCGTGTAATAATGTAACTAAATTGAAGAAGTTTTGTCTGATCAAAGAGTTGATTTCGTCGATTAGATGATTGATCTTGGCTTCGTATTGTGAATTATTTATCTATGTAATGCTTCGTTACGTATCTGAAAGGTGACTAGCGTTACTATTTTCACTATAGATAAAGCCTCCTGTTTGAGGCAAACCTTTTTTATTCTGTCTAATTGGGCCGAATCTTCCAATACACGAGTAATGTTACTTTCTTTCAGACTCTTTTGAGTATAATGCCTTGGATAAATATGACTTTATTGAAAACAGGAAGAATTATGATTACGTTAAATAAAGGAGTCCGATTGAATAATATGTTTGAAATGCAAGCTTCAGACTTGTAATTCTCTGAAATTCTTTCGCTCCATTGAATAGTTTCTGTTTTAAGGTGTTATCAGCTGTTACTTTCTTCCTAAGAATTTGAATTTTGCTGAGTAGCAGAGCGACTTTGGCTCGATCGATATCCGTTTGATAATACAATGCACCAATGATTTTATCACGGGCGTCTTTCAATATTTTTTCGATCTCCTGGAAGCGTTGTTGCCATTCGCCATGTTTGTCTTTCTTCTGTCGGTACAAGTAGTATGCTTTA
>ENA-UOTX01000709-UOTX01000709.1-compost-metagenome-genome-assembly--contig:-NODE-709-length-32459-cov-9.727349_pt1 | contig 32459 bp, 9 predicted proteins | sample MGYA00238143_ERZ746982 | MGnify/ENA primary metagenome ERZ746982 (study PRJEB28758, sample SAMN06268862) | compost metagenome | isolation source: single cell | place: USA: California, Emeryville, Joint... | reverse complement strand
TCTCTTCAGTCTCGGAGGACGAGAGGTCAACAGCAAAATGGAGGATGCTGATGATCCAAAGAAGAAAAATCCAAAAAATTTGTATATATTTCCGTTTCAGGAAGTTTTCAGATACCTGGGCACGGTAGTTTTGCAGAACTGTGGGCTCTGGAAATTTTAAAAGGCGAGTGAGGCGGGATTGTTGCATCGAATTGCAAAGCTCGTTTGCTGCTGAATTTATTAAAGTAAAAGTGACTAAATGGAAATTATATTGTATGAAATTTTATTTCAGCTCGTTGGAACAGCAATAAGCAATTTTAATTACCATAATTAACACCGAAGAGTTTGAATAAACTTTTAATTAATTCTATTTTACATTAAATTATCGCATTGGAAATTTTGTGACTTTTTCCAGTTATTATGTGTTTTTATACATTATTAGGGCAGCTCGTGTTGAATGCTCAAAGAAACGTATTTGAAAGATCTGACTATCATGGTAGCAGTGGGTCAATGACAGCTCCCCTAATAGGGCATTAGAGAGGCTTTTACTTCCCAAATAGAATGGAACAATACTTCGATTTAATAATCAAATGCCCTTCAGTCTTTAGATTTTGATAAATTAAATAAGTATTACTAAAAGCTCTACTTTCCGTGATAGGACTACAAATATATTTTCAATGGGTATTTCCACAGCGTTAAAGTGCAGTGTGACTAAGATTACACGCAATTTCCAACCAGGTTCAGGGTATGAAGCCCTTAAGCATAGTAAGACCGAGCATTAGGAATTGATTGAGTGCAATAAATAGAGTGTGAAAATTATTTATGCAATATTCTTACCACTCGAGAATGTCTCATTGGATACGTCGTCATTGTGGGGCTGTTTCAACCAAATAAATATGTGACCAAGAAAACACAGTTGATAATTTGCAAATTTCAAGTACTATGTCTGGAGCTCTCATTCAAATAAAACTCTTAAGGTTTTGTTAATCGATATATCTAAGGACGTTCAGCCATTTACAAGCAATAAATAGGGTTTTTGGATGTCTCAAATAAGGTTCGAAAGCAATCAAAATCTTTAATCGAACCAATAGAAACTATTCAAAAATCTTAAATTTAAGCAATAGAAAAGTAATCCTTACAAATACCCTAGAGAAGCTTATTTCAAAAAAAGAAAATCAAGCAAATCGCAATTCGGTTTTGCTTCGAGGTCTTTTCGAATTAACAATTATGTATTTATCCTGATATTTGCTCCTTACCTTTTAACTAATAAAAGAAAGGCATGAAAAGCAAAAGAGGAAATAAAAATCTCTCGCTAAATTTTCAAATGCACTCCCATTTCCTAAGCGCTAGATGCAGTGTTCGGAATCGCAGGGCGATCAGGATGGAGACCTGAACAGTCACTTTTTCAATCTCAGAAATGATCCTAATGAATAGATTCATGCTTTGAATTTCGAACTACGGATCTTTGTCGAGGATGCATTAGTAAGAATCAAAGATTGGAGATTTTCAACACCCTTTCTCGAGCTTTCCACATTCCAACTTAATTTTTTTATAAGTGCGTGGATCATTTGTAGAAAGCGCTTTGATCGAAATCTTGATTTTAAAATCTTAATAAACAAATCCTCTCAACTACCAGCCATGATCCCATCCGCTGAAGATGTCAAATCGCAATGGAACGCCTACTCTGATTTGTACAGCAAGAAGTTCGAGAAAAATACCTTCCCTTTCGCAATCTCGCTCTCATCCATGCTACAAATCTTCGAAGAGAAACCTGCAAAAATCCTCGAGATCGCCTCCGGACCTGGTGCGTTTAGTCGATACCTCTCACAAAATCTCGACCACGAATGCACTGTGTCCGCCTTTGACATTTCTGAGGAAATGGTCTCAATTGCAAAGTCCCTTGCCACAAAATACCCTTCCATGCCCAATGTTAAGGTGTCTTACGAAGTAGGTAATTCAGAAGAGCTAACAACTGTTGCGGACGAATCAATTGATGCTTACATCGCAAACCTTTGCATCCATCTCACAAGCAGTCCAGAGAAGATGCTTCAAGAGTTAAAGAGAGTGTTAAAGAAAGGAAAAAGGTTCGGTCTCTCTGTTTTGGCTCCTGCCGAGAGAGTCACGTTTGTGTCAACAGTCCCAGCAGTTCTCAAGGAACTTGAAGAGGAAATTCCGGCACTAAAGCCTACAAAGGTGATGAGATCGCCATTCCATTTGGGCAAGAGAGAAGATCTGATGAAATTAGTTGAGGAAGCCGGGCTGGAAGTCGACTATTGCTGGTATCAGCAAAGCGGTGTCAACAATATGACAATGGAAGACTACGAATTTGGCATGCTCCAAGCTCCACAGTACAAAAAACTGCTCGAGAAGTTGACTGAAGAAGAGCGGAAGAGAGTAGTGGAAGCAGTGAGGAAGAAAATTAAGGAGGCCTTCATTGACAAAAAGGAGCCTTCGTTCTTCGAGGCCTTGCTACTTGTCGGAAAGAAACCATAAGAAATTATCCTTGTATTGACCGCTCAGAAATGTAAGAACCATTCGGTATATCTCCTCTGGGATTGAATATAAGTCAAAGCTATAAGTTTCTATATATTAATCTAATGACCGTCTGAGCCAAAACATATATGAAATTCTTTATTGATAGTATCATGAGCAAACTAACTCAAGAAAAAGGTGTCTTAGTGTTGAAGGAAATATTTCCTAAAGCAGATAACAATGGAACGTTTCTCTGATGGGCTGTTAGCTACTGTAAACAATTCTTGAATATACTGTTGAATTTCTGAAAAGAAATAGCTAATGGGGAAAAAATCAATTGTATTGGCTGACCGCGCTTATATACAATGTAAACGTAATCACATTTTTACAGAATGGACATAAGTAATAGTGGTAACAAAGCTCCTTACTGCCTCAAAGCAAAGTTTTTCCCCAAACATGAATCAATGAAATCTATTTCTGGCAAATTCGTGATTGATTTTGTTGGACATCCTACATCAATAAATAATATATGCACGAGGTCGATTTATTTGTTTGAAAAAAATTTTGTAATTAGCTCAAATACATTACATCAGATCTTCCTCAAGTAGAAAATCTAAATCAAAGAACATTGTCCAAAAACTAAAAAAGAGCAGTCCACAGCACTATAGTCGTTACTATATCACTTGATCTCCCGAGGAATGAAATATTTATCAAAGATTTCCTTCAACTTTTTCAGGTTCACAGGTTTCGGCAAAAAGTCATCAAATCCGTACACCCTGCAAATCATCTCTGCATTCTGATCAATATAAGCCGTACAAGCAATCACAGGAATTGTCGGCATGGCTCCCTTCGCCATCAGCTTCTTGAGCTCTTTCACACAGGTATACCCGTCCATGACAGGCATATTACAATCCAAAATGATGATTTTCGCGCCTCTGCATCCTGGGCAGCTTTGCTTCAGCGCATTCAATTGCTCAGCATAACGAACAATCTCAAGGCCGTTATATCCAATAAATGACTCGTAATGAAATTTTTTCACAATCTCTTTCAACGACATAACGTTGAAAGGATCGTCATCAGCGATAATGACCTCAGGATGGTTGCAATTAGTTAGACTCTGCCGATGTGTAGGCATGCTTAGCATATGCGAATGCGCCTTTACGTTATTGCAAGAGAAGGCTGATTTATTTCCCGCCGACAAGAAACTTGAGAGCGCTTGGAGCTTCTGATCGAGATTAGGTTGGGTTTCAGAAACCTCATCTGAGACCTCCTTCTCGATCGTATCACCTTTCCAGCCTTCTAGATTGATGTGGCTGATATTAATATTTGTCGGCATCATTATGGACGGATTTTCGTGATTCCTCAACGCGAAGCTGAAGAGTGACCCTTTTCCTTCCTCAGAATAGAACGTGATTGGTTTGCCCAATTTTACAGCCAATTGATTGCTTATAAACAATCCAATTCCTGCGCCGCTTGAGGAAGAGCTGACTTTCTTCGTGAAGCTTCCCTCTTTCAGATGGTCCCGAAGCTTCGCTTGAATTTCTTGATTCATACCGAAGCCGTTGTCTTTTACTTTAAATTTAATATACCCTGGATTTAGTATATCTTCTTGGGCACTGAAACGGACGTAGCCACCCGCAGGAGTAAATTTAATTGCATTGCTTATCAAATTAAACAGAACTTGCGTCAATCTCTTTCGATCAGAGCTAACAGTAGCGACCGAAGTTAATTTATGGTCTTTCACTATCAATTTGATATTTTTCCCGACGGCTTGAGCTAGAAACAGCTCTTTTATGTCCTTTATCACATCAGATACGCTGAATTTATCCTGGTTGAGGTTAAGTTTATTTGTCTCTAGTAGACACAGGTCCAAGATATCGCTGAGGATCATTTCCAGTCTCTGATTGTTGATTAACGCACCTGTAAGCAGTTCTTTGACATTTGCATCCAATGAGTCCGAAAGCAGCGCGGTTTGAATGAGTAGCATGCTGCTGTTAAGAGGCGTTTTCAGCTCGTGTGAGAAAGAGGAGAGCAGATTGTCTTTGAATTGGTTTTTATCGTTGATTTTAGCGATCTTTTCTCTCTGAGTCACGTCGGTGAACGTGGCTATAATTGCCTCCTGTCCTTCCAGGTAAGATTTGGCAGCTCTTATCTCTATGGTTTTATTCTTCATCTTCGAGTCGAATGTCAGAAATTCTGAGCTTTTAGGAGTGGGTGAATTCGCTTGGACCACTGTAAGCTCGCTCTTTCGGTTCACGTAGCTCAAAAGGCTACGAAAAGATTTAAGCGCTGTGTCATTTTGTCTGTTTAATGGACCAAAACTGCTGCTTCCTTCTGATTCTTCCTAAATAAAACAGTCAGCTAATGAAATAAGACTTATTATTCACCTGAAAGATCTGCCCTGAGTTTCGATCGTTCAAATGTCCTCCTTGCTTATCTTTACTATTATTTCTATGGAAAACGTTCTTCAAGGCTTCATCAATAAACTGCGTTCTTTGCTGTCCATCAGCGTTTCCAAAAATCTCCTTGAACGCTGGATTATTGAATTTAATACGATTCGTATTGTCTTTTTGGATGATAGCCGCTCCTTGAGGCAGCGAGTCCACGATTTGCTTCCAAATTATATTCTTTTGGTTGTTATCATAGATCTGGAGATATGCGAACCGGTCGAACCTCGCGGTTGAATATGCCATTACGCAAAGCATCAACATTACCATAACCACGATGATTAAGAAGACTATTTCATGAATATTCCTTGATCCAGCACCGAGGAGGTCCCGATTGAACACAGCGATGTAGATTCCATGGATAATCAGAAATGCTACTCTGTGCGCAAGGTTTGTCGTTGCTAATGAATAGGTCTGAAGAAAAAATAATGATGCCAATGACATTATAAGTCGATGGCTTAATTCGCCGTAGTTAGCAATGCGTGATGTCATAAGACCAGCTGAAACAACGACCGTAAACAGAAGCAGAAGCTCAACGATGGCTCGAACTCTTGAACAGGCTTTTTTATGACGGATTAGCGTTGCTATGATAGCCAATGATAAGAGACTCGTGGAAATGATATTTGTAATGGAGATAGGCTGCATTTGGTCTTCTGTGTCGAAACTCACGAGATCTATGATACTTTGCAATAGATTCATTATCCAAAAGAACGAGACCCAGAAAATTTGGAGATATTTGCGTTTCAAGAAGTTCTCAGACCGATACATTCGATAGTTCGGCAGAACAACCGGTTCCGAAAAACTCAAAAGGCGCGTGACTCGACTTCGCATGGGTCGTCTCTCTGATTAAATTATTAATGAATTGTCCGAGGGTATTTGATTTAATAGTTCAGAAAAATTGATGAGTAGTACAAAATTCATTAAATTCATGTTTTATTGGGAATTTTATTAAATTGGATCTCTAACAAATGGAATCAAAATGAATTTTGTGCTGAAATGGACAAGAAGGGCTTTTTCGGAGGATCATTTTAGCTTCAACTTGAAGTCATTCGAGAGGATGAGGAAAAAACATGCTTTGTTCGGTTGATTGATATTAGCCTTCAAGATGCCATTTTTGCACTCTCAGCGATTTTATTAATTAGGGCTAAAGCCGATTAATTTCTAAACTTCATCAGTGAATTTTATTTGTGCCATAAAAAAGTAAGGTCGTGACCCCATTCTGATATCGAATAACAATTTATCGAATTTTTTTATGTGGAAGAAATTTAATTCTCTTTCATGCAGTAGTTTTCTTATACCCACATCACCATGATAATTTTTTTTCAGTCGAGATGCAAGCAAAGTATAAGTTGCCATTGTTAAATTCGAAAGGTTGAATTAGGGAACAAATAGATGCGAACAGAGAGAAGAGTATAATTTCGCGTTGCTGTGTGAACCAGCTCGGGCACTGAATACGATTCTTATCTGTTGTAGCGAACCCAACCAATACCTCATTTAGCCCCCTGTTCGTCATGATCAAGACAAAAAGGAGATGTTAGAGTTTTACAAAGATGTGCCTTCTTGGTTCGTTAAGTTCATTCCTTCTCAAAAATAATCGTTCAAGCATAATTTAGATTCTTCAACTTAAGACGAAGAAGTTAACCGCACACATTGCCATGCTCAGTAAGTTATTCTCAGCTCCATCCCTAGCATTCGAGTTTCCTTCATCTCTCATGGGAGTAGATATTTGAGATCCTATAGCAAAAGAGGGTTGGTAAGAACCCTTTTCCAGATAAAAAGTCAGCAGTATTCTGAATACTCATGTATATTTAGATACCAATTTTCTTCCTTCTAAGTATTATTTTCTTTCTGTGGAATCTGCTCAAGTGTTTAATTAAAGTGAATTCTTTTATTCTCTCATATAAACTCTCACTAGGAAACGTGGATTCTAAATCAGACGCCAAAATAGTACAATTCATGAAAAGAGGCCAGCACCATTACTGGTGATAGAATAATTCCCTCGTCAACATCAAGAACAAAATAACTAATGATTTGGCCTTTGGAAACACGATAAATTAATTTGATTATCAAATTACAGACAATAGTTTAACTTTTTGGTTTTCTACTCCTTTCTATTGTTAACGATACGTTCCAATTGCATCGAGGTACTATGGCATAGTTTGCAAGTTCCAAAATCGACAAAAAGAGGCATTATTTTCGAACAAGATTTAAAGTTCTGAAAAAATCTCCATAAGACATGAAACGACACATCTAGTACAGCCTTAAGAAGAGCATACATGATGATACTCCAATTAAAACTTAAACCTAAGTTGCTCTCACTATATGAAAACAATATAGACATATGAAACCAATTTTGGGAACTTTATCGTTTATAACACGGGACTCCTTTGATCTTTAGCGTACTTAAAAATTCGGCTGTTATTCGTAAAATCAAATTATCAAAGTTTTTTACCTAAGTTGTCTGGTTCCGCTGTCCAATACTCACTTATCCATCATTTCAATCATCGTATTCTTTTTGCTTGGTAATGTTTCGAGCTCTGGGTGCTCATGCATGTCGGAATCTGGCCGAAGAAAAACATGGTTTGCATAAGAATTAGGACGTGACCCCCAAGTCTCCTCCGTTTTTGACTCCTCTTCAGTCCTGATGGGATAAACTGCGCGAGATGAAATGGAATGAGTATGGGAAGAAACTTCCTCAGAGAAATTGCTGCTGGTTGTGGTCAACGTGCGTTTAATGCTTTTTCTCGTCACAGAGGTCGCCATTCTCCTGATAGCACCTGCTACAACCAAGAAGCCCTTTTCGACTTTTCGCTTGCTTACTGTCCATATGTGGAATATGATATAAGTAATCACGAACAAATTGAGAATGATGCTTACAACCAAGCAAAAGTACTTTAGCCATGGATAAGGGTTATCTTCGAAGAGGTAGAGGAAGAAGATCGACCCGAAATAGGCATATTGAGCATATTTTTCTGAGTTTAATAGATTCTCTTCATAGTACGGATTGAATCTCATCAAGGCTCGTTTGTAGAGGTAAAATAGCGCAACAGTAATCAAAACTTTAGATTTTTGGTCGTTGCTCAGGAAGTTAGCCACAGTCATCAGTACTAGCTTGAAACACATGAGAACGAGCCCCCAATAAAATGTTTCTTCTCGGTACTCGTTGATGTAACCTCCGAGAATCAACCTCATCCTCTCAGAATTGAAGCTCTTTCTGTAACGAAGCAAAATGAACGCCAGCGCAATCGCCAATCCAGGACCCCAAACGATAAGATTTGGTATCAAGAAGTAGTTGACATATTGATCATAATACTCGTCGGCTGGAACGCTAGGGTTTGTAGAAAGGTAGTAAAGGTCTGAGTTCGGATCAAGTTTCTTTGTTGAAAACGCCTTTAAGAGACTCTGGAATATACCAGGCTGCTCAAGCATGATCAACCCGACTAGAGTCGCGAAAATCACATTGCTTAATTCATGGGAGTCTCTTTGGGTCCTTAGTATACCCATTGCGACTAGAGCGAATACAGCCCATTGGACAACTGGCAGAAGCACGATGATACTAAGCTCCCAGTAATATACCTGCGTTGCTGGTAGTCCCATCCGAGAAAGTAAGCAAGTAGTGGGGTAGATAATCGTTGCTTGAGGACTACCCAAAGAGAAATCAATTTGGAAAAACTCCTGAAGGTTCAGATTGAAGGTAGAGACGATGGTCATTATCTGAGAGAAGGTTGTTAGCAGACGGATATAGGGACCAGCTGAAGAGACATAGTTGCTTCCTCTCTTGATAGCCTCATAGAAAGTTTGATTAGTTTTAATCATGTTCCGAATGAACCAGAATTGATAGCCAAGGAACACGAGCATGAAGCCTAATAGTTGAAGGATAAGGGAGCCAACATCAGCACATTCTCCGCATTTTTTGCCTCTTGGCACGTAACCTTTTTCGAAGTCGCATTGAGCACAGAGAGGCCCTGTGTAGCCTGTAAAGCAGAGATTGTCTCTTAAACAAGAGTTGACATGGGGATCGCATCTGTGTAAATTTGCCTTATATGGTGCAGGAGTCCCATCAGCTCTTATATAAGTTTCGTCTAATCCTCGCCAATAGCCAGTTTTAATACCGACGATGAGACCTTCCTCGCAAACTGCATTATCCGGGCAGTCATAGCAAGTTCCTTGAAATGGGTCAATTGAATAAGTGCCTGGTGCACATGAGATGCATGATAACGCAGAGTAATATTCGCCTTGTGTGCAGTTGCGGAGATTAACTGGAATTTGTTTTTTCATGTTTTTATAGATGATATCCATCCAAATTTCACCTCCAGACTCCCCAAGAAGATGCAACTTACTATCTTGGATCGTACAAGAGTAGTTATCGCACTGAATGGTAGAATAATCTGACCCACTGATATTAAGGAACAAAATTTTATGAGAATCTGGATCAAAATAAGGCTGCCGAAAAGTATCCAGCAGCTTGAACGTCAGCGCGAGGTTCTGGAATGAGCTCACAGAAGCATTGTAGATGATTATTTTTCCATTTTCCTTTGTCATGCTCATCATACTCAAGTTTCCTCTCAGAGTCAAGTCCATATCCACCAGATCTCCTCCAATGTCATTGGTTTGATTTGTGAGATTAATGAAGTTATCTATGAACTTATTGTTGGCCATTGTCGTGTTAAAGAAATCTGGATCCTCAAAATAATCAGTGTAAATTGCTCCTCCTCTAACCATGGCACTATTTGAATCGAATGTGGAGTTGTAAACGGCGATTTTTCCTGATCCACTGACGTGATATATGGCTCCACCAGCATTTTCAGTGCTTCGGCACTTTTGAAAAAATGAGCTGTTGATATATAATGAGCTTCCCGTTAACCTTTCGTCAATTTCTGATGTGTCACCGCTAATGAAATAGATCGCGGAGCCACTTTGGGCCTTTGTATTAATGAATGAAGAATTTAATATCATAAGAGTTGCTCCTCGAATTTTTGCATTCGTTATCCCTCCACCTCTAAAGACTGATTGGATATCATCAAATATGCTATCTTCTAACGTCAAATTAAGGAATCCGTTGTTGCCAGTTATCGTAATGACACCTAACGCTGCGTTCGGGCTGGACGATGAGGAATTTGTAAGAGTCAGTCCAGTAGCGTTAATCTTTTGGCCATGGAACAGAATTGTCGTATCTTTATTGCACTCAAAGTACATGAAAGGAGTGTCGAAATTAGTTAAATTTGTCACGGTGACATTATTGAAAGAGATGTTTCCAGTATCTGTATGTAATAGGCTTATCATCCGTGACTGATTGATTGACAACGTTCTAACTGGATCTGCAGTTAAGTACAGCCCTGAGGCATTAAACTGAAGATTATCACTGTCTTTAACAGTGAAAATCGTCGTGAGAGATGGTGCGATCAGCATAATTCCGCTGCTCACATTCGCGCTTCCTGAGCAGTTCCTGAACCCGATAAAATTAAAATTGAACTTGCTATCATTGTACTCTGCCGAGTTACCTGTTATATCCAAAGAAAAGTTATTCACATCAAAGTGCTCAAGGTATGAATTCGTTATATAAAACACACCTCCCATCAATTGACGGTTGTCAATAAAAGTGTTATTACTCGCGGTAAGGTTGAGCGATATCCGATTTGCCATCAACACGCTTCCTTGAAAGGACGTTATATTTCTGAAGGTTGTGTTCCTAATCGCAACATCAACAGATGCGTTGAAATAAGGGTCACGAGCGATATAAAATACACTCCCATAAGTCTCTTTTAGGTCTCCAAGAATATTAGTAAAAATACTCGATTCAACGGTTAACTCTTGAGTCACTGTGAATATAATTCCTTCCTCATCATAATTCGAGATATTATTGAATATGCATTGCTGGAAAAAGATTGCTCCAGAAGCGATTCTTATGAGATTGTCATCCCATTGGATTCCTAGCCCATCGACTGTGGTATTCCGAAAGTATGAAGTCGCATTTGCCAGTCCCAAGTGCATGAAGTTATTCTGGTACATTCTATCAACAAATGGGATATTTTCAACAAAATCGTTGCTAATAAAAAGATCATTGCTCATAGTAAACGTAGCGCCCTCGTATGGTCTTGGAACTTGGATGTCGAGAAAATTCATTTGAGTCGCGAACAGGCTATAAAACAGGTTGTTCTTCACACTGCTTGAGTTAAATTCAATATTTCCATCCCAGTTTTGAATTAAGAGCCCGAAGACTGTGCGTCCTATTTTGTTCAAAGTGATCGTGTTGTTCTGAACTAACACTCTAGTCGAGTATAACGAGTCATAAGCGACGAATCCACTGCCTTGACATTCCACTAGCTCATTGGAAACGACTACTAATGACGATGACCGTCGCGTGTAGGTGTTTACGTCGAAAAGTTCCTTGTTTCCGGTTACCCGCCAAAATCTGTTGTTATTAATGATCATTAGCCCGACTGAATAACCATCAAACAGATAGCTTTGATACGATGCGATCTGCTGGAAAGAGTTATTGTCGATCTGAATGAAAGCGGTTTCTTCTTCGAAATTAAGCGCATCGATAATTGTCTCACCTGTCATTTGCAGAGAAGTGAAATTATTGCTAGTAATCCTAAGAAAGGGTAAATGCTTCGCATATCGAGCAACACTTTCATCGAAGGTGGAGTTTAGTGTGCTCGCCACTCTAGAAGACACCCTTGAGAGGATAAAATTTTCGGTGTCTTTGTCTCTTAGCAAAGGGTATTGAATAGTGAAGCGGCTTTGGCTGGAATACACAGGAGCGCTTATCATAGTATTCCCTCCAAAGAAATTAGATTCAACCAGTCGGAAAGGCTGAAACCCCGAGAATACTGCAGAACCATAGTGGAAACTATTATTGCTGATGTTATTCCCAGAGATGATTCCATACCGGTAGAACATGGCTTGATAACTCGTATCGTTAATGATGACTATGGGCAATGAGATAAGGATAGTCGATTTCATTAATCTTGTGATAACAGACTCAATGAATCGATTTTCCATGAAATTCGAGCTGTTAAGTACGTATGTAGACACGCCTTTGCCAACCGTAAGCATTGAGGCGTTTGTCAGATTGTTGAGAGTCATATTGATATTCGAAAGGAAAGCTGAGTATCCTATCGTGTAGAACAGGTTTACCTCAGTAATACGAACCCCTTCGAAACCGAATCCGATGGTATTGTTGAAATAGGTGATGTTTGAGATGTTTAGACTACACAGCTCCACGGTAGAATAACTGTTAAAATCTTGGAGATTGTTGGTTACCGTGAACAAATTTGAATCGTTTATCGTGTTGTGATTGAAAATAATGTCTCTGAATGAAAGCTGAATGCTCATTGCCTGATCAGTGATCTCTTGTTCCGCTTTCATGGCAATAGTGACGAGCTCTCCGTCGATTTTGCTGTTTGCTACTGATATATTTTGCATGGTAAGGCTGTTATTCTGGTTAAATGTAGCGTAAGGGAAGTCTCCGATGTAGCAATAGAGATCTCCGTAGTTTAAGGTTGAGGAAAGGATCTTTGCGTCACTGATTATGCCGAGCCCTGAGCTTTTTCCAATGTTCAAGACGGCAGTGCTGTACAGACCCGAACGTTCAATTGTTAAGTTGCTGGCGACTAAATTGCTCGTTTCAGAAAGAAAGATTACCGAATCGGTTGTATTGTGATCAGAAGAGCCATAGAAAAATGTGTTTTGGATTCTGAGACCGCTTAGTTGTAGGGTTTGAGCGACTTTGTGAATCTCAATTAAGCTCTTTTTGTCGTCTTGAGTTAAGATAGTAGTATTCAGTATCGAAATATCCTGCAGTGTGACATCTGATGAGTTCTGTATTGAGAACCAACTGCAAGATTCGGTGTATGTGCTCATTTGGAGAATATTCACAGTAGAAAATACAACCTGCTGCGTGTTTTTGATATCAATGAGTCCCTTTATCGCATTGAAATTCGTAAATGTAGGTGATTTTGTGCTGACTGTTATATTTGTCATTGAAAAGGTGCTACTTAGGTTCACAGAAATGAGCAAAAACTCTGAAACTCCAAAACTGCTTGAGCAATCCGCTGTGAAAGTCTTTAGATCATAGTAAAAGATCGTGTTCGCAAACTTCACATCGGAAATATTTCCAATTCGCATATTCCAAGGCGAATCGGCCTGAAAGAAGAATAAAGAATCACTGATCATTAGACTGCTTCCATTACTGAATGCTGCCTTAAATGAGAGAGTTGTGTCCCAATCCTGCTGATAAATGCAGCAGCTTTGGAAAGAGATTTGAATTGTGTTGGAAGCATTGAGGAAGTTATTTGTCGAGCTCAATATCAGTTTGAGTGAATTGAACTTTAAAGACTCCAAATAGTCGAATTGAATGTTTGTTAAAGTTAAAGATGGTAGACTCTCGCAGATATCGAAGCTGGTGGCAGAATCGTATATGGTGGGACCAACAAATTCTAGATTTGAAGCCAAGGTAGAGTCGATTGGTAGAGAGAGAGTGGAGGAATCGAGTGTATAGTTTACCGGGTGATTAATGAGGACAAATTTTTGTAAGTTCGTATTATGACCAGAGTCGCTGAGAACACTATTGATACTTTCAGCTACGAATGGTGTTTGGACGTCCACGGCCTGTGCATAACTGGATAATAGCAAAATAAGCGAGAGAACATGTAGCTTCTTCATAGCCTGAGCCAAAATTTGGTGATTTAAAATAATTACTTAAATAATCTTTGAAATTGGAGATTCCAAAGCCTTGAGTATAAGAGACCTCATTTACTTTCCTTTGAGACAGAGGATGCTTCTTCGAAGTGATGAGAATGGCTTAATTTTAGATAGCATCACCCTGTAATTTCATTATTCTAAGAGATTTCTAAAGAAGGAACAACTTTAATTATAGTAACCTTATGTATTTAATCATCTCACGAAATATTTTAATGCCAGTTCCTCAAAAAGGCAGATTGACTGTTGATAAATGCTTCTTTTTGGGTCACCAATCTGTGCTGGGAATGAGAATAAAATTTCATTGACTGTCAATTTCAAACAGATAATCCCGCTTTATTTGAATTAAATACTCCCTGTGGCATTATTCCAATAAGGTTTTCAAACGATACTAGTCAATTATGAGCAACTCTAGAAGACAAATGGATCGATAGCGAATTAATATCCAAAGCGAAATTCAAGCTCACACATCGATATTTGTAATATATTGCTAAAATGCAAAACGAAGTAGAATTATTGTACTAGTTGGAAGGCTATTTGGATGAATGAATGAGAGAGCAAGAGACCACAACATCCAATGGACATCATATCTAGATAGTATCTGTAGTCTAAATTTCGATCGAGCTCAGTCGATTGATGTGTACAGGAGCTACATTCGTTTCTATTCAGACCAAGATTCTATTTTGAGATGCTTTCGTGATGATTCACTCCTCTTTACAATCATCCTTATTAAGTTCTCAAATTAATTAATTATTTTAAATTAGATACGAATTCAAACTTACCATATTTTCAACGATTCAGTAAGGAACCGCACAGTTAGAACCAGAATGTACTAATTTCAAGTCGTCTTAATTGTCTTATGAGCATTACACGCAAACATGAATTTTTTATCACTAAATTTACTAACTTAGCGAAACTTAATGAGCACTTTGCTAGTATAACTATCTCACTCATTTAAAAAAACTACGTTGAAACCCCAAATACATTGATCTGAACTCATAATTGATGTGCCATTTCTATCATCGTATTCTTTTTGCTCGGTAATCCATCGATTTCTGGTTCCTCATGCATGTCTGTATCCTGATTAAGTAATACGTTGTTTGTAGCGATGGAATTTGACTTTGACTCCAGTGTTTCGATCGTTTTGAGGGTATAATCGTCCATTCCTCCCTGCTTCGACTGGAAAGATGAAGTGCGAGATACTTCCTCGGAGAAATTGCTTTCATGAGTCAACGTACGTTTGAAACTTTTTCCAGAAACCGTAGTCGCCATCTTTTTGATAGCATTTGCCACCTTAAAGAACCCTTTTTCTACCTGCTGTTTGCTGACTTTCCATATATGAAAGACGATATAGGTGATCACAAAAAGGTTGAGGACGATGGCAACTAGCAAACAAACGTACTTCAGCCAACGATAAGGATTATCCTCAAAGAGATAGAGGAAAAATATTGAGCCGAAGTAGGCATACTGAGCGTATTTTTCTGAGTTTAACAGTTTTTCTTCGTAGTAAGGACTGAATCTCATCAAGGCTCGTTTGTAAAGATAAAATATCAGCACGGTCAATAACACTTTCGTTTTCGGGTCATCACGCAAGAAATTGGAAACGGTCATCAAGATGAGCTTGAAACACATGAGGATAAGTCCCCAATAAAATGTTTCTTCTCGGTACTCGTTGATGTAACCTCCGAGAACCAACCTCATTCTCTCAGAATTGAAGCTCTTTCTATAACGGAACAAAAGGAAAGCAAGCGCAAACACAATTCCTGGACCCCAAATGATGAGATTTGGTAGTGCGAAATAGGTGATAAATTTATAATAGTACTTGTCGGCTGGAACACTCGGATTAGAAGAAATATAGTAGAGATCGGTGTTTGGGTCGAGTTTCTTTGTTGTAAACGCTTTCAAGAGGCTCTGAAATATAGCTGGCTGCTCAAGCATGATTAGTCCAACAATGATCGCATAGAGCAAATTGCTCAGTTGAGTGGTGTGTCTTTGAGCCCAAACTATTCTCGTTGCAATCAATGCAAATATACCCCATTGCAGTATCGGCAGGAGTACGATAATACTAAGCTCCCAATAATATACTTGCGTTGCTGGTAGCCCCGTCCGAGAGAGTAAGCAAGTCGTTGGGTAGATGATTGTTGCCGTGGGACTACCCAAAGAGAAATCAATCCGGAAAAACTCTTGGAGGTTCAGATTGAAGGTAGAGACGATCGTCATTATCTGAGAGAAGGTCGTTAATAGACGGATATAGGGACTTGCTGAAGAGACGTAGTTCCCTCCTCTCTTAATGACCTCGTAGAAAGCCCGATTAGTTTGAATCATATGCCGAATGAACCAGGTTTGATAAGCAAGAAACACAGCCAGCAAGCCAAATAATTGAAGGATTAGATACATTGTCGCAGGACATTCTCCGCATTTTTTACCTCTTGTCACATAACCCTTTTCGAAATCGCATTGGGCACAGAGCGGGCCGGTGTAGCCCTCGACACACATGTTGTTCCTTAAGCAAGAGTTTACTTCAGGATCGCATTTGAGTAAATTTGCTTTGTAAGGGACTAAAACACCGTTAGCTCCTTCATACATTGAATTTGCCCCACGCCAATAACCATTGAGAACATCGACGATGTGGCCTTCCTGGCATACTGCATTATCAGGACAATCGTAGCAGGTTCCTTGCGAAGGGTCGATCGAATACTTACCCGGAGGGCATGGAAGACATGACAGCCCATAGTAAAACTCTCCTTCTGTGCAGTTACGGAGTTGAATGGGAAATGTTTTGAAATAGGTGTTCTTGTAGTTCACTTCCATCTGGATAGTGCTCCCGGATACACCAAGGAGCTGCATTTTATTATCTGCGATCGTGCAAGAGTAGTTACTGCAATCAATTGAAGAGTAATCCGTTCCATTTATATCAATAAATAGGACTTTATTCGGGTCTGGATCAAAATAGTCCTGATGGAACGTATCCAGCAGTTTGAATGTGAGCTCAAGGTCCTGAAACGAACTAACAGAGGCGTTCCAGATACTAATTGTGTCGTCATCGAGCTTCACTACATTCAGAGTGCTTAAGTTTCCCGTCAGCGTTAGATCTAATTCTATTAGATCTCCTCCAATGTCATTCGTTTGAGATGTGAGATTTATGAAATTATTCACAAACTTATTGTTAGCCAGCGTTCTGTTAAAAAAGTCGGGAGCTCGGGAGTAATTGGTGTAGATGGCTCCGCCTCTGACCATGGCACTATTTGAATCAAAGGTCGAGTTGAAAATCTCAAATTTACCAACCCCAAACTTTGTTGCAATATAGTAAATAGCACCGCCAGCTGTGTCTGTGCTTCTGCATTGCAGAAACACCGAATTGTTAATATATAACGAACTATCCCCCATTTCCAATGACACTCCGCTCGTGAAAAATATCGCGGAGCCGTTTCTTGCTCTCACAGCTTCGAATGAGCAGTTGAGGATATTAAGAGTAGCACCCAGAGCCTTCAGATTCGCGATTCCGCCACCGGAATAGTCCGTCCAAATATCATTGAATATGCTATTTTCTAGTGTCATATTAAGCGATCCTTGATTTCCAGTTATTGTAATTACACCTAGTGCCTCCCACTGCACAAATTTAGAAAAGTCTCTCAGCTTCAGCCCCGTTGCAGTGATCTTGCTGCCAGAAAAAGTAATTAATTTGTCTGTATTGCAGTCGAAATGTATAAAAGGGAGATCGAAATTGATTAAATTCATAACTGTAACTTCATCGAATGAAATGGTTCCCGTATTTGCCTTCAAGAGAATTATATGCGAATCGAAGGCCAGCGCCGTGCTTGTCTCATCGCTGGTCAAATACACCCCCGAGAGCTTAAACTCGAGTTGGCTGCTCTCGTAAATAGTAAAAATAGCAGCGTCCGAAGGGGAAACTACCATAAGACTGTTGCTCACACTCGCGCTTCCTGAGCAGTTCTTAAACTCTATAAAATCAAAGTTGAAATTGAGATTAGTGTATTCCGTGGGATTGTCGGTCACGCTCAAAGAAAAGTTATCAAAGATGAACCTTTCGAAGATTGAATTTGTTATATAAATCGCGGCTCCCAGCAACTGACGGTTGTTGATAAAGGCGTTGTTGTTAGCAGTGAGATTTAGCAGAATTTTGTCAGCGATTAGCACGCTTCCCACTAAAGAGGTTGTATTTTTGAACAATGAATTCTGAATTATGACGTCAACCGATGAAGTAAAATAAGGGTCACGAGCTATATTAAATATGCTTCCATAAGTGCCTTTAACGTCCCCAGTAACGTTGTCAAACCTGGTTGCATTTATAGTCAAACTCTGAGTTACTAACATTATGACTCCTTCAGCGTCATAGTTCAATATGTTGTTGAAGACGCATTGTTGGAACGAGATCGTTGAAGAAGCAATACGTATGAGGTTCCCATCCCATTGCATTGTGAGTCCATCAAATGTGGTATTGGTAAAATGAGCAGAAGCCTTTGCCAGTCCTAAATGCATGAAGTGGTTTTGGTAGACTTGATCAACAAACGGCCTGCTTTCAATAAAAGTGTTTGCCTCGAAAAGGTTATCGCTCATGATAAAGGCAGAACCTTCGTATGACCGAGGGGCTTGAATTTCGAAAACATTCAATTGCGTGGAGAACATGCAATAAAACTCGTTGTTTTTCACGGTGTTTCCGGCAAACTCAATCTTTCCATCCCATTTCTGCAGCAAAAGACTGATGAGTATACGGCCGATGTGGTTTGAAGTAATCGTATTATTCTGCATTAAAACCCCAGCCGAATACGAGGAATCATAAGAGATGAGACCAATCCCTCGGCATTCAACTAGCTCATTGGATATTACCTCCAAGGAAGACCAAGGATTTTGTGATGTGAGGAATATAAGAGATTTATTCCCTGTAATTTGCCAAAATAGATTGCTCTTGATGATTGTTTGTCCCACCAAGTATCCGTTAAGCAAAAAGCTCTGATTTGACGTGATTTGCTGGAAGGAGTTGTTGTCAATCTGAACGAATGCGCTTTCAGTTTCGAACTCAAGCACATAGAAGACTGGGGCATATACGATGTACAAATCGGTGAAATTATTGCTAGTAACTCGTAGAAAAGGCATGCTTTTGGTATATTGGGAATAGCTATCATCAAAAGTAGACTCGATCAAATTGGCTATTCTTGAGGACAAGCGTGAAAAGATATAATTTTCTGTGTTTTTGTCTCGTAATAAGGGAAATTGGTTTTGGAAACGGCTCTGGCAATAAAACATAGCAGCGTTTATCAGATTATTACTGGAAAAATGGTTTGAGTCGAGCAGTCGAAATGGTTGAAGGAGATAAAAGACCGCCGAAGAAGACTGGAAAGTGTTGTTGCTGACGTTGTTTCCTGATATTATCCCGAAACGATAGAATAGAGTCAGATACATTGTGTTATTAACGATATTCAAGAAGCTTGGAGGGAGAATGCTGGAGGTCGCGGACTTCGAGGCTCTTGTGATAACTGATTCAGTGAATTGATTTTGTATTATGCTCGAGTCGCTTAGGACGTATGTACACACTCCCTTCCCGAGAGTAAGGATCGAGGTGTTTGTTAGATTATTGAGTGTCATATTAATATTTGAGAGGAACATAGCGAATCCAATCGTATGGAAGAGATTTATTTCGGTGATCCAGTTGCCTTTGTAACTGAAGCCGATTGTATTGTTGAAATAAGTGATGTTTGAGAAATTAACGCTAAACAACTCTAGAACTGCATAGTTGTTAAAATCCAGTTGGTTATTTTGTAAAGCGAACAAGTTTGAGTCGTTGATTGTGTTATTATTGAAGATAATCCCTTCAAATGCAAGCTGGATGGTCATTGCGGGGTCCATGATTTCTTTTTCGGACTTGATGTTAACAAATACGAACTCTCCGTCGAGTTTACTATTCATTACCGATATATTTTGCATGGACAGGCTGTTATTCTGACTATAAGTCGTGCTCGGAAGACTGCCAATATAGCAGTACAGGGCCGCATAGTCGAAGACTGAAGAAGCGATATTTACGGCACTGATTGCTCCAAAACCTGACCTTTTTCCGAGATTTAAAACAGCTGTGCTAACGAGAGTCGAACGATCAACCAATATGTGAGTGGCGATTAATTCATTGGCTTCTGAGAGGAAGAGTATGGAGTCAGTGACGGTATAATCGGAAATGCCATAGAATTCTGTATCTTCGAGTTTCAAACCGCTTGCTTGTAGTGTTTGAGCTACTTTATGAATCGCAATGATGCTTCTTTTCCCATCTTGAGTTTTTACCGTCGTATTACTGAAGCTAATATCCTGCAAGGTAACATTAGTCGAGTTCAGGATCGAAAACCAACTACAAGATTCGGTAGATGTATTTAATTGATGAATTTTCACATCTGATAACGATATCAATTTTGTATTCTTTGTGTCGATAAGCCCTTTAATTGAATTGAAACTCATCTCAGAAGTCGATTTTCTACTACTGACTGTGATATTCTGAATTGAAACAGAGTCGCTGAGGTTGATGGAGATGAACAACAGTTCTGAAACACCATAGCTGCCTGAACAACTTGCCGTAAAATTCTTTTGGTCATAGTAAAAAACTGAATTTGCAAATTGTACATGAGAAATGCTTCCGATTTGCATGTTCCAAGGCGAATCCGACTGAAAGAAGAAGAGCGAGTCAGCAAACCTCAAAGAACTTCCATTACTGAATGACGCTTTGAACGAAAGCGTTGAATCCCAGTTTTGCTGATAGATACAGCAGCTCTGGAAGAGAATCTGGGTGGTTTTGGAAGCATTGAGGAAGTTGTCGCTCGAGCTGAAGATCAGTTTGAGTGAACTGAACTTTAAAGTCTCCAAAGAGTCGAATTGGATGTTAATGAAAGTTAAAGATGGTAGACTGTCGCAGACCTCAAAGCTGGTAGCAGAGCTGACTACAGTTGGACCCACAAATTCTAAGTTTGACGCCACAGCGGAGTTGATTGGAAGGGATAGGGTAGAAGAATCGAGAGTGTAGTTAGTAGTATTATCTTTCAGGACGAATGTTTGCAATGTCTTGTCATGGCCTGGATTGCTTAGAACATCATTGATTGTAGCAGCCACAGAAGAAGTCTGAACGTCGACTGCCACTGCACAACTTGATAATACGAAGAGAAGAATGGCAAATTGCAGTTTTTTCATATTCTCGCCTAAAATAAATTTGAAGATTTAGTTAATACTATCTAATTATCGCTTATTCTGGGGGGTCACCGGGGGCAGGGGTCTAATTATGGAAAGTTTTCTGAAAGGAACAACTAAAGCTAATCAACGTTTTTTTACGCAAAGAGAGTAGTTCTTTCCAAAATCGATTATCATTTATTCTCTATCAGCTTATTTTCTTGAGAGAGGCACATTTTCTAATAAAGCACTCTACTCTATCGACTTCAGTTCAATCTACTCATTTATCCTCCCCAAAATCCTGCTACTACTACTAGGTAATCAACATACCCGATGTCAAATTGAAAATGAGAAAAGTTCTGCTCAAACTCAAATGAGAATTCATTTCGCTTCAGCAAGTTATTCAGCTATCAATGCGAATGAATTCCTCTAAGAAGCCTCTCGCGTTGCAGGCAGAGAGACCAACATCTAAGCCTTATCCAATCAAGCATTCAACTTTACCAGCCAAACAATCCCAAATAAGGTTTTAATAAAAAATTTTATTGGAATATTTTTTCAAGCGCTAATCTATCTACTCAAATAGCACAACGCCTAACTTTGTTTATTTCTGTAAATACTAAATGCTGTCACAGGAATTCAAACGAGACCAAACTGTTTTTTCAATCTATAAACTAATTAATCAATATATCTGATGTCTTAACTAAAAATATTTATAAGAAAAAATCACTTATTCGACATTTCGATTGTTGGTTTCGTTTTCGTTGTTTCCACAACTTGTATGTGGTCAATCGTTTCAGAATCCCCAAGAAAAATACTGCGGAATACAGATTCACTTGAAAATGATTCTGGCTGTTCTTTATTATCATTATCTTTATCTTTTGGGCTCTCATCATCTTCCCATGAGGTCTTTGGCCTGAAAGAAGGGCGATTGGAAGCAACGGGATCATCTGCAGCCTTCGGAGAACTGTCATCTTTCTGTGGAGCTCCCTGAGTAACTCTGCCTGCCCAATTTTTGATGATATTTGCAACAAATGCGAATCCGGTCGTTACTCTCTTTTTGCTTACGATCCATATATGGATTATGATATAACTGATCACAAAGAGGTTGAGGATTATGATAGCAACCAGACAAGTGTACTTCATCCACGTATACGGGTTGTTTTCAAAGAGATAGAGGAAGAATATTGATCCGAAGTAAGCATACTGGGCGTACTTTTCAGCGTTTAAGAGCCTTACTTCGTAATAAGGGTTGAACCTCATCAAGGCTCGTTTGTAAAGATAAAATATCAGCACAGTAATCAAGACTTTGGATTTCTCTTCATCGCTCAAGAAATTGGCGACCGTCATCAGGACAAGCTTGAAACACATCAGGATGAGTCCCCAATAGAAAGTCTCTAGGCGATATTCATTGATGTATCCTCCCAACACCAATCTCATTCTCTCAGAATTAAAGCTCTTTTTGTAACGGAACAAAATGAACGCCAATACAAACACAATTACTGGACCCCAAATGATGAGATGTGGTATCACGAAGTAGTCGACATATTTATAATAGTACTCATCGGCTTCAACGCTAGGATTCGCGTAAAGATAGTAAGTATCTGCTTTTGGATCTAACTTTTTAACCGCAAGTGACTCTAAGAGACTCTGGAAGATTCCAGGCTGCTCAAGCATGATCAATCCGACTATGGTCGCCAAGAGTAAATTTTTTAATTCTTGAGTGTGAGTATGTCTTTGCTTCCAATATACGGATATGGCGACCACAGCAAAAAAGGTCCATTGGAAAATAGGCAGAAGCACGATGATACTAAGCTCCCAGTAATATACTTGAGATGCTTGTAGCCCCATTCGAGCAAGTAAGCAAGTGGTCGGGTAGATGATCGTTGTGGTGGGACTACCCAAAGAGTGATCAAGCCGGAAAAATTCTTGGAGGTTCAGATTGAAAGTAGACACGATCGACATGATCTGAGAGAAGGTCGTCAACAGACGGATATAAGGACCAGCTGACGAGATATAGTTCCCTCCTCGTTTGATAACATCATAGAATTCGCGATTCGTTTGTATCATGCTTCGAATGAACCACAATTGATAGCCAAGGAGCACAATCAGAAAGGCTATAAATTGGATGACAGCGACTGCAGTCGAGGAGCATTCTCCACACTTTTTCCCTCTGGGCACAAAGCCCTTTTCGAAATCGCACTGAGCGCAGAGAGGTCCAGTGTACCCTTCAGCACATTTGTTGTTTCTCAAGCAAGAGTTCACTGTAGAATCGCATTTGTGTAAATTAGCTTTATAAGGTACCTCTCCGTGATCTGTACTATACGTGTCATCTAATCCTCGCCAATATCCATTTATAACATCTACAATGAGGCCGTTCTCGCATACTGCATTATTTGGACAATCGTAGCAAATTTCTTTAGAAGGGTCGAGCGAGTATTTGCCGTCCGCGCAAGGAATACACGATAATTGATAGAAATACTCGCCTTGTGCGCAAGAGCGCAATTCAATTTTGAATACTTTATCCTGGACAGATTTATAGCTCGCTTTCATATCAATGCTCTCACCAGATTTTCCTAAAAGCTGCATCTTGTCGTCTCTCAAACTGCAGGAGTAATTACTGCAATTGATTGTCTTGTAATCCAACCCGTTTATATTAACAGTCAGCACCTTGTTCGCATCAAGATCTAGATACCTCTGCCGGAAGGAATCCCTCAGAGTGAAAATCAGCTCTACCTGCTGAAATGAGTTCACAGACGCATTTTTGATCGTTAGCGTTTCACCCTGTTTACTCAGTACCAGATAGCTTAAGTTCCCCGCCAGGTCTAATTCCAAATCCACCAAGTTTCCTCCAATGTCATTCGTTTGATTGGCGAGAGTAATGGAGTTATTTGAAAAGTTATTGTTCTCTCTCGTTGTGTTAAAGAAACTGGGATCTTGAGAGGAATTCGTATAGATCGCGCCTCCTCTTATCATAGCACTATTTGAATCAAAGGTCGAGTTAACAATTTTAAATTCTCCAAATCCGAAGTATGATGTACGGTGACAAATGGCGCCGCCAGTGCTCTCAGTGCTTACGCATTGCCTGAAAATTGAATCGGTTATGTATAATGAGCTACCTGGTATCGAATCGTCCTCGCTACCACTCATGGCAAAAACCGCAGAGCCGCTTTTAGAGATTGCGTTAACAAATGAGGAGTTTATGATATTGAGATTGACTCCACTAATCTTTAGATTGACTAGTGCACCTCCATTATAATTTGATTGGATGTTATTAAACACGCTGTTTTCTAAGGTAAAATCGAGTAATCCATGAGCGCCAGCGATAGTGATAACTCCTAGTCCTTCTAAATTGCTTGTCGCAGAGGTATTATTCAGTCTCAGTCCGGTAACATTGAGCATGTTGGCTGAAAATACAGTTGATGCGTCTGTATCGCAATCAAAGTGTATGAAAGGAACGTCGGAATTGGTTAAATTGGTAATTGTCACGTTATTGAAGGTAATGTTCCCTGTGTTTGCATGCAATATCTCTAGCTGAGAGCTGGCTGAGGGTGGTGCCATACTTCTCCCGAAGTAAAGGTTTGAGGCTCTTAATTCGAGTTTGTCGCTATCTGTGAGAGTGAAAATCGTAGCGGTTGATGGTGAAATCATCATCCTACTATCGCTCACGTTAAAATGGCCTGAGCATTTCTTGAGACTGATAAAATTGAAATTAAATGTGGTGTTTCTCCGAGGGAGATCAATACCCAATGAAAAGTTCTCAAAGACAAAGCGTTCAAGGTGTGAGTTTGTTATGTCAATCGCAGCTCCGAGCATCTGATGGTTATTGATAAAAGTGAGGTTGGTTGCAGTGAGATTCAGTAGCATTCGATTAGCAATCAACACACTTCCTTGCCGAGAGGTTGTGTTTTTGAAGGTTGTATTGCGTAACACAACATCAACAGAATCATTGAAGTAAGGGTCACGTGCTAAGTATAATAGGCTTCCATATCCATTGTTTACGCTTCCGGTAATATTATTAAAGATGCTTGACTCAACGGTCAAGTTTTGAGTAACGGCGAAAATAACACCTTCACCATCATAATTCGACACATTCTCAAACACGCAATTTTGAATAAGCATGCTAGAAGTAGCTATGTGAATCAGATTGCCCTCCCATTGGATTGCTAGCCCTTTAATGGTCGTATTACGGAAGTAGGAGGTAGCGTTTGACAAACCCAAATACATGAAATGATTCTGGTAAATTTTATCAACAAAAGGCTTGCTTTTGAAAAATGTGTTGTTGATAAACACGTTATTACCCAGGGTAAACTCAGAACCCTGATACGGTCTTGGCGTTTGAATGTCGAGAAAAGTCAATTGTCCCGAGTATATGCAATAGAACAGATTGTTATTGACGGTGTTTCCGGTGAAATCTATTGTCCCTTGCCAATTCTCGACTAACATCGCGACGAATTCACGCCCAATGCGATTTGAGGTAATCGTGTTTTTATGTATCAGCACATGGTTTGAGAATGGGGAATTAATAAGGACAAATCCGATTCCTTCGCATTCATGGAGCACATTGGACATTATGTGCAGGTTTGACCATGTATATTGTGACTTGATGTCGAGAAGCAACTTGTTTCCTGTGATCTGCAGAAAAAGATTGTTCATGACGACCACGAGCCCCACTTGAAGTCCATTGAGTAAAGAGCTTTGATTCGACGTTATTTGCTGGAAATTATTATTATCAATCTCAATGAAAGCGGTTTCCTCTTCAAAATTGAGCACCTCGACGATGTGAGCACCCGCGATTTGTGAAGAGGTAAAGTTATTATTCGTGAATCTGGCAAAAGGCAAATTACGATCGAATTCTTCAACACTGAATTCAAATGTAGCTCCTAACACCTTTGCTATTGTCACGGGCAACTTTGAAATGAAACTACTTTCAACGCTCTTATCTCTCAAGAACGGGTAATTATTATGGAAGCGACTCTGACAGTATAAGAAGGGAGTATTTGTCAGGCTATTATTGGAGAAGTAGTTCGATTCCATCAGCCGGAAAGGTTGAAACAACGAGAACGCTGCAATCGAGTCTGTAAAAGTGTTATTGCTGACGTTGTTTCCAGAGACTATCCCATACCGATAGAAAAACGTATGATAACTTGTGCCGTCAATGACCTTCAAAAAACTCAATGGTAGGCTGATGTACATGGTGGAGGACGGTAGTCGCGCAATAACTGATTCAACAAATCGGTTTTGTGCGATATATGAGTCTCTTAGGACGTAGGTAAAGACACCTTTTCCTACGGTGAACATCGATGCGTTTGTGAGACTGTTTCGGGACATGTTGATATTTGTTAGATATGATGCGAAACCTACCGTGTAGATCAGGTTGACCTCGGTAATCCACTCTCCATTGTAACTGAACCCGATAGTATTGTTGAAAATGGTTGTATTTGTGAAATCCACGGTGAAGAGCTCTAAAATGGAGAACTCATTGAAATTGAGCTGGTTATTGCTTAAACTGAACAAATTTGAGTCGTTGATTGTGTTATTGTTGAAAATGATATTTCTGAATGACAGCTGGATGCTCTTTGTCGGGTCTACGATCTCGTTCTCAGCTCTCATATCCATGTATAAGAATTCTCCATCTATTGTGGTGTTGCGGATGACGATATTTTGCACGGTAAAGCTATTATTTTGGTTGTATGTCGCATCAGGAAGTTCGCCAATATAGCAGTAAAAGGCTCCGTAGTTAATGATTGAAGAAGCTAGACTAACTGTGTCGATTGCGCCAAATGCTGATATCCTCCCTAGGTTTACAACAACAGTGTTGATGAGGACAGACTGATCGATTGTGATATTTGTGATGATTAGTTCGTTTGCTTTTGAAAGGAAAAGTATAGAATCTGTGATTGTATAATCGGAGTCACCGTCAAAGTTTACATTTTTGACCATGAAATTTCTTATTTCCACAGTTTGAGAGATTTCATGTACCTCTATCACGCTCCTTTTACCATCGGGAGTCCTCACGATAGTATCCGTTAAGCTAACATCTTGTATTGAGACGTAAGTTGAGTTCAGGATCGAGAGCCAACTGCAAGATTCGGTGGAAGTATCCATTTTCTGAAAATTTACATCTGATAACGATACCGATTCTGAATTCTTTATGTCAAAAAGTCCTTTTATTGCGTTGAAGTTTAGATCAGAAGTAGATTTTCTACTACTGACTGTGATATTATGGAATGAAACAGAGCCGCCGAGGTTGATAGAAATGAACAACACTTCCGAAACACCATAGCTGCCTGAACAACTTGCCGTAAGATTCTTTTGATCATAGTAAAAAACTGAATTCGCAAAGTGTACATGAGAAATGCTTCCAATTTGCATGTTCCAAGGCGAATCCGACTGAAAGAAGAAGAGCGAGTCAGCAAACCTCAAAGTGCTTCCATTCCTGAATGACGCCTTGAAAGAAAGTGTTGAATCCCAGTTTTGTTGATAGATACAGCAGCTCTGGAAGAGAATCTGAGTGGTTTTGGAAGCATTGAGGAAGTTGTCGCTCGAGCTGAGGATCAGCTTGAGCGAACTGAACGTTAAAGTCTCCAAAGAGTCGAATTGGATATTTTTGAAAGTTAATGATGGCAAACTGTCGCAGATATCGAAGCTCGTGGCTGAGTCAATGGAGGATGGGCCTACAAATTCCAAGTTTGAAGCCAGAGCGGAGTTAATTGGAAGAGATAGAGTGGAGGAGTCGAGTGTATAGTTAGTCATGATATTATTCAAAACGAATGTCTGCGAGTTCGTGTCGTGCTTAGAATCACTGAGAACGCTCTTGATCGTTGCTGCTACGGAAGAAGTTTCAACGTCGATGGCCACTGCGAAGCTGAATAATATAAAGAGTGACCAGACAAATTGCAGTTTTTTCATATTGAGAGTAAATTGCCAGTATTAGAGTTTTATAATCACAAACTGGAGAAAAAAAATTTTTACAAATCCATTGGAGTTTTCATTTAGGAGAACAAGGATTTTGGGCTAATTCAAAAAAAAAAAAGCTACTCACAAAATGGGTCCAATGCTAGCTTCTTTCCTCTGAAAGGACCACAACTAAATCCTTTTTTGGAAGAAAAGGTTTACACTTACCACCAGCAAGACTAGCAAGGTGTTTTTTTTTTATATTGCTAATTATTTTAGCAATCTCGAAGCATTAACTCAGAGCAATTAGACGTCTATCAACAGTTAGTGATTCGCTACTTCTCGAGTGATTCAAAATTTAAATTTCTTTCACGCTTAAACTCAAGGATCCCTTTTTTGAATTTACGCTTATGACGTCGCTATTTTGCGATTCTACCATCATATTATCAACTTTCATATCCTGATTTAAAGGCGATTGTAAAAACACAGTATAATCTTAAATACACCGAAGAAAAATCTAATGGCCAACGTGATTGAACACCTCTTCCATTTAAACCGCTTCTTGGATTTCCATAGCTACCTGGGAATACCAAACTGGCTTGGTTACACCATTATCTTCTCTACGGTATTTTTCGTAGTGATCTACTTCATGCACCAAGATCCTCCTCGACCAACCTCGCATACTTCCCTCGAGCAGCTTACCAATAACCGAGTCAGAACGTCAGTCTCGTTTCAGAGGATCCCAACAAACGGTATTAAATTGCATACGCTCGTGGCAGGCGATCCTTCGAAACCATTGGTCATTCTTCTCCATGGCTTCCCAGAGTTCTGGAAAACCTGGGAATGTTACATCGACGAGCTCGTTAACGCTGGCTACTACGTTATGGTTCCTGACCAGAGAGGCTATAACCTCAGTTCCAAGCCAACTGACATCGGTGATTACAAAATGACTAAGCTCGCTGATGATATCATCGGGTTAATTGACTTTGCAAAGAAAGAAAAGGCTTATTTGGCCAGTCATGATTGGGGAGCACTTGTTGCCTGGTACCTTGTTACCCAAAGACCTGAGAAGTTTTACAAGGCTGTCATTGTTAGTGCTCCGCATACCAGCGCAGCGATAAAAGTCATGTCGAAGGACCCTGTACAGAGAAGCAAAATGGGCTACATGAAATTCTTCCAGTTGCCTTTCATCCCACAACATTCCCTCTCGAAAAACAATTTCTATGAATTAGAGAAAATTCTTCTGACAACTTCGAATCCAGGGACCTTCACAAGTGAGGATATCAGAGCTTATAAGCAGGCCTGGAATGATAGAGGAACCTTGAATGGTATGTTGCATTGGTACCGTGCTGCGCTCATGAAAAGAACGCCATTCGCGAAAGACAAAAAAACAGCCAAAATTCCAGTGAAGATTATTTGGGGCAAGAAGGACCATGTGCTTGGAACGGCGCTGGCTGAGGAGAGTCTTAAATATTGTGAGCAAGGATCGCTTGATATCATTGAGGATGGCACTCATTGGCTGCTTCATGAGCATCCGGAAAAGATCCGAAAGATCATTATTGACTTTTTCAGAAGTGGCTGAGACAGTGAGAAAGAAGGCAATGATGTAGAATTATATCACATCTATAAATAGAAATATAGTTGATTAGCGAAAGATTGTGAGATCTTTTTATATTAGTATATGCCAAAGGGTTAATCTTGACACCTAAAGGGAGACACCTCCTATTGATTAATGAAGAAATAATGCAACAAAATCTATTTGGAAAGCTCAGTTAAGGTTCGAAAAGGACTTACTCAGTGTCTTATTAGAAATAACAGAGAAATGTAGCATTCTTGATTCATTTTCTAAAATTAATTTTAGTAGGACGGTTTCATTTCAGTTGAGATAATTTGCTTTCGATAGATATGAATAATATCTGAGTTGAACCCAACGAAAGGGTTTGAGCATCTAAAAGCACTGACGGAGTCTATAGCAATCAAATCTACTTATTCTTCACAAGACACTTAAATGATTCTGATGATGAGATTTCCATCAAATACATAAATTAAGAAAACTACCCATTCAGTCTATAGAATGAAAGACTATTGGCAGATCATTTGAAGCTCATTTCAAAATTCATGTTTCACTTTAAAGAAGGCATGACAATCTTACCTTACAAACGTACATCAAAATAATTCGCTCTTAATTAAATTATTAGTTGAGCAACTCATTTATTGCAATGGTATCGAGAGCAGAGACCTTGGCTAGCTTTAAAAAAGAGTACTACTACCATATTGCTCTTCGATCTTAACACCATTTATATTTCCGTCCAGACACGAAGATGCCATCGCGAAAATTATAACTGTCCTGCCCAAGTTGCAAAAGGAAACAATCAAAGCATATAATTATTTCCATCAAGGCGGATCTTTCGAATGGCTCGATAAGATCAAGCAAGTAGCAAATTGTTGCATCGTCTCATAAGCATTAACCGCATTCTTTTCGACCAATAACTAGTCAATTCAGTATCACCAACTCTTCGTTGCCGAAGTCAGCACCTATGTTGGCACCATCTCCTCAGATACGACCGCAGCAGCTATAAATGAACTTTTCACCAGCATGCAGCATATTATCAACATTCTTTTAGGCAGCAGCATCGAACTATTCACCAAAAAAAGCGCAGAACTCAAAAATCTCATGGCTGGTCACCGTAATTCACACCATTAATTGGTTATTTCTTTACAATAGTATATCATAGTCCCGATCCAGATCGCACAAAACTCCTCTAATGACAATTCATCCAATCAAACCCAGCAAAAACAACAGCAATCCGATCAAAAGCAAAGCAACAAAAAACCCGCAGACACTTCCCCGAGCGTGCAGCAAAAGACCTCAACACAAATGAATGATTCTCCCACAAATGGCAGTCCAAGCTACAAATCATCAAAACCCAAAGGGTATGTTCCAAAACGATCAGTCTTCGATGAAGATAAGGCAAATGACGAAGAAATCTTTGTTTCGCAGTACGCTAACAGGAACTCGGACGGTTCTTATGACATTCGCGCTGAAAAAATCTTCGATCGGCAAAAAGAAATCTTAGGGAAAATCACCGACGAATACTCGGAGTCAATAAAACAGATCGATAATTTTTTAGAAACGCGGATCCCGAAGAGAAGAATGAAAACCACGAACGTCCAAACTGATATTCAAGAGATTGCTTTGAGATTAGGCAATGTAAAGCCAGACGGTAACCTATCGCAAAAGCACTGTGATTTACATTATTTTGACAAAAGGCATCACTATTGATCCAAAAGCTCTTCAACTTGCATCGCAATTAGCTAAGGAGGAAACAGCGCAAGAGTTTCTCGAAGAGGTCGAAGGCGATCGCGACTATTTCATTTTGAAGATCATGGCCGTACAGAAGTTGGTGCAACAGTCGAGAATGCGCCATCAAGGCACTGATGTAATCTACTTTGATTGAGATGGAACTGAATTCGCTGTCTTTTTAGCCTGATAATATGATTTTTAACCTCGAAGAGAAGCTGAAATTAATCGAAAACGTTGAGGCTGTTGTCGATAAGCTAACGCAGGAGGTCAACTCGAAGAAAAGAGATATTTTTGATCTGCGGCAAAAGATAAGAGACCATGATGATGCGCTGCTAGTTGTCAAGAGAAGAGCAGAAAGAGCTGAGCGAGAGGCTCAAATGTTCAAGGAGGAAATGGCGAAATGCAGATACGAGATTGCTGAAATCGGGCTTACAGTCGACAAAAAAAAGAAGAAAATCCAAAAACTCAAGGAACAACTGGCCGAATCTTATGAACTCAAGCCGAAGTACGATGCATTGCTTAAAGAGAAAGAGTATACAGCTCAATATCTACCTAATTAAGCTAACTTAATCTAGATTGCTTGAAATTCTACGTGATAAACTCCAGAACGAGCTCGCTAGGATCTCTGAAGGCAACCATACGTTGCGAGAGAGGCTAAAAAGCTTCAATGACACCTACACGCAGGAAAAAGAGAAAGTTGAGAACTTAAAGCAAACTTTATACCAAGAAAGAGGCAAAGCATCTACCATGAAAGAAGTACCAGCAAGTAGTGAAAAGCCTAAAGCGGAAGTAAGATATCTCCCTGGTAAAACGATCAGCGTGAAAGAAATCTCCACACAAACGGATTTGACAAGCCCCAATGATCATAATCAGCCTGTAAAACTCACGCGTCGTAATACTCAGAACTCCAATGAGCCGAAGTCGGGAACAAGGATCACCACTAATCGCAAGGAGTCTTTTATGAGCATTGAGCAAACTGAAAAACAAACGGAAGAGGATGTGAGTAGATTAGCCCTGGAAGAAAACTCAATTTTGGAGCTGAAGAGGGATCAATCGAAAGAAATGACGACGAATATGAAAGATCACTCTAGCAATAAAGACTCTTCGTTTTCGAATATGGGCAAAGGAGGCTCTCAAACAACCGAGCCTCAAATGACAAAAGTGAGTCCGGGCCGGAGAGCCTCTATCCAGGTGAAACAACCTGAGAGAACTGAGAGAAAGAATAGCACAGCTACTGAAAACTTTATACCGGTAGTAGCAGAAACTCTGATGACGGAATCATCAACGAGCTCGCAAGTTCAATTGAACGTTGGTGGTGGTGGCACAGGGGACGTGTTCGAGAAAAAAGCTAAAGTTCAACCGAAAGGAAAAATCATAAGAGGCAGCCTTGGACGACGAAGTTCGATTAGAGGCAGCTTGGGCGCCGGAATTGAAGGATTACAAGGGTTAGGCTCGCTCTCGAAAGGGAGAGTTAACACGAGTAAAAGTCCTAACAAATC
>ENA-UOTX01000707-UOTX01000707.1-compost-metagenome-genome-assembly--contig:-NODE-707-length-32487-cov-15.444955_pt1 | contig 32487 bp, 38 predicted proteins | sample MGYA00238143_ERZ746982 | MGnify/ENA primary metagenome ERZ746982 (study PRJEB28758, sample SAMN06268862) | compost metagenome | isolation source: single cell | place: USA: California, Emeryville, Joint... | reverse complement strand
GTAGCGGCTCTTCTACCTAATCATGCCAAGGAGTCATCGAAAGAAGTTATTGAATGAAAATACGTTTTCTGATATCAGTGGTTATTTCACCGTATTCTTTCTTAGCCCAATCAACGAGGAGAGAGTAGACTTTGTAAATTGTTTCGATTGAGATGATTCCATCTTCCTTTTTAACTTCGATTTCTCTCATTATTTGGGATCTTGTCTGTTGAAGTTCAGGTTTCTTCTCTTCTTCCTCTCCTGGTTTCTGGGTGTCTTCCTATTAGAAAAGAGTTTTTCTCTGAGACTATTGCGCGCTATTTCTTACCTCTTCGCTCTTGGTGAAGAAGTACCAGACCCTAAAAGCATTTGATTTGTCAAAACATTGGAAGAAAAACGCGCTTATTACCCGGCCACCACAGCGGTGACACCAGCGATACCAGTGGCGATGAGGATCTCTTTTTTGTGCTTTCGGAAGAAGTCCATTTTGATATATCTCAACTAAAATTTAACTTGTGATACCTCACACTCGATATCTGTATATGATATGTGTCATTTAATCAAATACCCTCCTAGCTGCTACAGCCTAATACCTATATAAAACCATGAAAACTTCCCTTACAATTACTCAAGAGCCGGAGAAGAGGCTCAATTGATATAAAATTCTATGAGAGCCGCCTGAACAAGGCTAATTCAAGTAGAGACGTTCTCTATCACTAAAGGAACTCATTGAATATCAATTGGTGTTCATAGACTCAATGTAATTAGGTTAATATGAATGGACTAACAATAATTCGAACAAAGCCATGGGTATTAGTGAATTCAATTAAAAATGCTAAGGGTTTTCTACATTATATATTCTAAGGTAATGTTAATATTGGGCTGCTATAACTTTTTGCTTTCCAGGAGGATTACGTTTGATAATTATATCTTTTTTGAGGCGGATCTGCTGAGTTGGAAGCTGCATCGGGATGAGAGGTTGCCTTTTGGGTTTGGTTTCGGCAGTCCGCGTCCGCTTCTGCTCGGCAGGAGAGGCTTGCCTGAGCTTCTTGTTGATTTCGATTTTTTGATTTTGATTTGGCGACGCGGCGTTTCTAATCAAATTTAATGAGAAAAAAACCCGCAAGAACTGATATCTCACTTGTTTATTGCTGGAAGAGTTTTCTTTGGGGGGATAACCAGAGACCTATTCACCGAATTGCTTGATTCTCGCGTTTGTTGTCTCGGTTCTCGTGTTTTTTGCCTCGGTTCTCGTGGTGGCTCTCTGGGTTCTCTCTGCCGCGTTCGTTATAGGGAAGAAATGCAATTGAGGATTTGTTACCTTTACAGTATTTTCCACAATCGCCATCAGCGCATCCATATTTTTCCCGAGATTTTTGCTAAGATTTGCAAGAGCAGTGTCATATTTGAAAGGAGCCTCCCTAAGCAGCTTCAAGGCTATGTTTACTTTAATATTCTATCGGAAACAGTTGAGAAAACTCCCTTTTAGCATGACCATTACCCTTAGCTTTTTATAAGGCGACGATGCAAGTCGACTCAACGGATTGGCTCCGGCCATATCCGCTAAAGACACCACAATAGCCTCTCCGAGTTGCTCGAGCTCTTGGATTTTGTATGGATCAGAGCAGTCATAGCGCTCGATATCAGCTTCTTCCCACTTAAGGTCTTCAGCTGTGTATCCTTTTTCTATAACAATAAAGCCTTCAATGACTGACGATACAATATTTTACCTTCCTCCAGCGGCCCATGGAGATTCACCGGCTGAGTTAGTATATTTCTGATCTTTCCAGCATTGTAATTCACCTCAAGCGTGTAGCAATTGACCAGATTCGTCGCTTTATAGATCGCAACACGACCAGCTCCATCTTTATTCTGGATCTGTCCTTTCTCTTTAACCTTCAGATTCGCATCTGAGAAACTGGAGCCTTCGTAATCAAATATCGTAGAGTTCAACGACAAAAGCTTTGGGAAAATTCTCGACTGGATTTGCCGGCTGTAATCCAGCGTGTTACCATAAACAAAGCATCCTTTCTTCCCAGCATGAGCGTGGAGGTCCAGATACAAGAAGAGTCTGCCAGAATTATTGAGATTCATTATAAGTTGCTTGGCTCCGTAGATCGTAGGTTGATTTACAAGGGAAGGGTTGATGTAATAACGATTAAGATTTTGCCCGAGAGAGTCCGCTCGGTAGTGTCCACGGTAAACGCCGTCTGGATTCAGCATGGGAATAATACAAAAAACGTATTGGTCGCGAGCCGCCTTAGCCCTAGGGTCGCTACGATCGAGAAGGAACGTAAGGAGTCTGCGCATGACGTGAGATGCGGCGACTTCGCCTGGGTGGACACGAGCAGAAATAAGCACGTATTTTTTCTTCGCTGGGTCGAACTTAAAAGGTCGAGACTCTTTATTGCCGCCTGGAAACAGGTTAGCTATCGGGCTCTCACGCTCGGACAGCATCCCCTCCTTCGATGAGATCGTCAGCAAATCAAGCCTTCTTTTCTCGATGGACCAAATGAGGTTTTCTCGGTTGAAATAAATATTCGTGTCATTTTGGTAGTCTTGCTCCAACTGATTAACCAGGGCCTTTATAATTAACAAAACCAATGAGCATCAGTGGTAGTAAAGATCTCGTTACCTGGTCTTCCTCGTAGCTCCAAGGCACAACAAATGCAAAATATATTGCTTCATCATCAGTGACTGAGGAACTGTAATGGAAGGTAATTTCGAAGAATTTCTCTGTAGAAAGCTAAACGCATCATGAGATGAATTCAACGCAAAGGGTCTCACCCAACTGAAACTCGGATCATTTAGCCTTTCCCATTTTTTATTAGATTGGAGTCTGTAGTAAGGTCGTAATCCCTCATTGTACAGTTTAGCCTAATATCACCTATAACACACCCATTCTCCTCATTTATTCACCTGGAAATTCATGTTTTTGATTGTAAACGTTGCTCGCTCACCAAACTCTATGTTTCTCACTCGGAAATAGAACCAACTCCGATAGCAAGCTTCTCGAGTATAGTTTATCGCATCGGGAGAGATCCACAAGTCGTACTAGAGGAAAAAATTGTTAATTTCTGTATTAGAGTGACGACTAACCCTGTATTTTCCGGTTTCTTTGGCGTCGGCTAAGTTCCCTGAATCAAAGCAGCTGTCGATGATAACTCCATTGTCGAAGGTGAATGTATTTTGGCTAGGATACGGATTCGAATTCCCTCCGGACTTTGAGTTCGTAGGCTGGGAAGGAGATTTCTCGCTGTTTTTGTTCCCTTGGATGCTGGGAAGTTTGCCTTCCTCAAGTTTCTCAGTTCCTAACATTGCGATCTGAAACGTTAAAATTAGAGAGATTAAATTTAGGTTATTCCAATAAGAATTAAAAGGGATCTGGTCGGGATTATCCAAGGAAAAACCCACTGGAATTGTCACCAAGACAGACTCATTTTTTTTTCTCACCCTCCCGTTGGCTGCAGACCTATCGCACCAATTTCTTGTTGTACTTACGTATATTTAAAGTCCAATTATTACAGTTCACTCACTTTTTTTTTTTAAATAATGCCACAATAAATAAAGACCTCGAAGAGGTGATAGCCTTCGCTAATAAATACATAGCATATACACAAACCTTTACAATAGCCTCATAGATAGAAATGATCTCTTTCTGCTCAGTTATATCGACTCATTTGAATATTTTGGAGGAGATGCATCATGACTGCATCATCCGATCTTTGTGACTGCGCCAACGAACGGTTTGAGGCTTCAGGGTTCGGGTTTCCCAGACTCAGCGAGTTGTTCACAACGCTTTTTGTGAACTCCTCTCTTCCTCTTGTTCTCGGTTGAGTTTCTTCGACTCTTGTTGTATTGGTCCTTGTCGGCAGTGAGATATTATTCAACGAATCATTGCTACTTTTAGTCGCTTCTTCTCTTTTGAGCCGGAAAGATTCGTTCACAGCGTAGAGATCGCTCTCGATGTGTGAGCCATAGACTGAAGGCGCTGAAGGCTTGAAAAAGAAGCTATGAACTGCCAAAGCAATGACAACAGCCGCTGCGGACATTTGGAAGATGATGAACGCTCGGACAAGAGGCTCGAGAGTCTCATAGTTGAGTTTAAGGATTTCTGCGCCGAGAAGGATCGATGCGGCGTACTCGCAATTAACGAAAAGAGTGAATAGGACGGGGAAGTATCCAATGAGGTTCCTGAAATCTCTGCGAGTGAAAACCTTAGCCATTCCCATGATAACTACCAGCGCTACGAGGCCGAGCAGGAAGGCGATCATGTGAAGAAACATCACGGCGAGTATGTAACCTACGATCAATGTATGAGGCTTTAGCTCTTCGTAGTGATAGATAAGACAGCTCGCGCCCAAAGAGAACGTCACGATGATATTGAACAAGACAATCCATTTGCTCCTATCTTGTCTTGTGGAACTTTCGGTGGTTTGAGGGATAATCACTGGTGGATTTGACGCATATTTTGCGTTTATGTTTGATTCAGCACCTTTGGATTCAATGTCGAGGGCTCTTGAGTCTTTATGTGAATAGAGTGGATAGGATGGGTAGTTGGACTGGGATTCATCCTCGAACTTGTGATGCTTGAAGTTCATTCTTGAAAATTAAATCTCAATTATTGCTGGCAATTTGAAAATAGATTTGACCGTTAATGTCACAGTTCAAACGAGGGAGTCTGCTCGATGAAATTGTCAGAGGCTGAATGTTTGAGTGAAGTCCCTGAGAAGCATGCAACCAGCAATGAAAGATCAACGAAGGAAAGACCCTTTCTCTTGGAGAGGTCAACACTGGATACATAGATCGCTCGTTACTATGATATAGTTCGTAAGTGAAAATTTTATAATCGCAAGTACGATAATGTCAAGCTTGAATCAATGGATATAGAGTCTTAGTGGGCTTATCTCTATTCCCCCAATATTCTCATGCAAACTATAATTTGATATCGATTGCGGTTATTATAATCATATTGGTCTAGCACGATTACAGATTCATAAGGTAGAGCTACCCAACAAAATTGAACGAAAAATTAGCCTTCATTGACGAAGAAGAATACTAAACTTCAACGCATAATTAGTCCTATTGCTCTCAAATAATAGCTTAAAGAGTTCAGAAAATTTAGCCCCACTTATTCTGAAAGCACCAGGTAAATTTTTCAAACATATTGAACACCATCAACCACATCATTCATGCATGTATGCATCTCTCCGTTTCGAATTCCCACACTTGTTGGAAATTTCAGCCAATGTTATCTCTGATAATTCGAGTTTTACTCCTTTTTTCAACATGATCTCGAACTTCGAGCTCAAACTTATAGAGAAAATGCACTTAATTCAACTCTTCTTCAGGGTGGTAGGTAAATTACGTCATTCTTTAATTTTGCTAAAATGCTCCAATTAAAACACATTGAAAGCACCTATTATAAATATTTCTCTCTAGAGAGAGTGAATTATTAATTTCAATACATTTTAATCAGGTGAAGCAGTCATTCTAATGCTCCAGGGAAATCGCACTCACCTTGAACCAGGCGTTACCGATCTCGCCAAAATGCTCGGGCAGCTCGGCATTGAAGAGGAGGTCCTACCGTCATTTTCAGGTTCGGAGTCTTCTCAGGAATTCTGGATGATATCTCATTATAGTATCACCGATACATACTCTGGATCGCAAGCGACGGACGTAAGATTCGAGGACGACTCTCAATCCGGTGAGATCTACTCCTCTGATAAGTAAGCAACTGCCTTCGAGCCCCCTAAAGCCGCTAATCTTCAATAGAATGGAGATTTGCAAAGAAAAAGACTCAACTCCAAATGGATTCGATTTTACCTTTAACCCATGCGAAAGGTATTGCAGCTCCTCCGCCACGTGCGCTGCGTGTGGAAAAAGAGATTCTATGGAAAGTATGGTGGAGGAGACCGCTCCCACCTGCTGTATGAGCTGCTATAGACAGTTTTGTACCAAATGCTCGACGAAATGCGCAAAATGTAGCAAAAACACTTGTAAAGACTGCGCACAAGCCAGGTACAGTTTAAAACAATGCTATCAGTGGGCTAACTTTATCCTTTAGCATGAAAAGAGCCGGCCAAATGTTTTTATGCACATCCTGCGTCCTCTTGGGTTAGAGGGCGCGAACCAATAAACCTTGAGAAGGTGTAATCGGGTTAATTTTGCGGTTTCAAAGTGGGTTTTTTAGCGAGTAAATAAGCAGATTCAGATGAACGGGGCTCATCCCATCATAAGCACCCAATGTCGGAAATGTATAATTTGGTTAATTGGGAAATTTTCCATAATGTGTTAGTTTTTTCATAATAATGCATCATATCTCTTAAAGAAATTCTCGTGTTTGTGACAATTTTCAACTGATAATTGCTCTTTCCCGAAGATGCATAGGTATAATATTGTAAGAGAAGCATTATTGAGAACTTTCGATAAGCTATTGGATAATTTGAGATATCTTATGTAGTGATATTTAAGAAAAATCAAGCTTGGCAAGGGTAGCTTAATACATATTTTCATAAAATTTTCCAGTTTTTCGAGTGAGAATAGATTTTTTCGGTTTTCGAAGCAGAAATTGACGAGGTTTCTTTTGAAAATTTAATAAAATATTTAAAATAGCAAACAAAATGATCATCCCAGTTCGTTGTTTCACCTGCGGAAAGGTAATAGCTTCCAGTCTCTTTCTCAAGACTTATCATTATGATGATAGGTCGTCGCTCATAAATGGGACGATTATTTGGAACTGCTGAAGGAAGGCAAACCTGCGAGGTAAATCTAAATATTAAAATAACCTTGTGATGGAATGTTTGGAAATCAGTGAGGCCATGGAAATCCTTGGGCTGAAGAGGTACTGCTGCAGAAGAATGTTGCTAACTCACTGCGATTTGATTGGCAAGCTCTTGAATTATAACAGTAATCAGAAAAGATGTTGGTTCCCGCCTAAAACTTTCTTTTTAGTTTATAAAAAGGTTTCTTAATGAGAGCACGTGCGGAGAGAAGTACGTTTAAAATACACATTGCTAAGCCTAGGAAAGGTGTTTATTACTGATAGGAGTAGTAGTATGTATAAGGTTTTTGAGTATTTATTTTTAAGTGCATTCATTTGACGATCGAGTGAGAAATGAATACCTACTAAACTTTTTCGAGCTTTATATGGGAGAGTTAGTACGAAGAAATATGAAAAAAGTTTTTCATATGCTAGATCTTTTGCAGATGAAAAAGAAATATATTGAAATATCGAATAGAGCTAAGAGAGTCAGAAGCTAAGGCTAATAGTCAGACGTGGAGAAAAGCTTCCTCAGCAAAAGGAAAACTACGTTAGTAGCAAGTTAAAATAATTTAGTAAGTCACTGAAAAGGGTCTTCGCAATTGCATTTGGTAAATTATAATTTAAGACTACCGATAACGAATGCGTAACAACATCTAAAAAAATTAGGAGGTACAATTAAGAAAGAAAGTTAGTGCTTGTGTCTTCTCTGAGGCTGCTAATTTTGAAAGAGAAAAATATTGGTTCATCATAGGCGGAGAGCGCGGTTCAGTAATACGATAGTCGGAGACCAGCTATTCACACGTGGAACTGTATATGGGTAACGAGAGACTATAAAAAGGGAATTATTTGTAATAAAGTGTTTAAAGAAATCATTAATTATAATCGATGAAAGCGCTTATTCGATTGGCATTGCTCTTGCTTGTTAGATTCGCAGCTTATAACGAATTCGTGGCAGAAACAGAAGAGACAGAAGACTATTACAATCTTTTACAAATTTCAAGAGATGCTGACGAAAAGGCAATTAAGAAAGCATTTCGAAGGCTTTCTATTAGGTTCAAACCGGACAAACATGTTGAAGATGCTGAGTCTGCAGCCGAACAGTATCGAAAAATATACATTGCATTCGAAACGCTGTCAGATCCAGAAATGAGAAGGCTATATGATATGCTTGGTGAGAGAGGAGTGCAGAAGTATAGGAAGTCTTTGGAATGCCTAAATGCACAGAAATTCCAATTTAGTTTTAACTCCGATAGTTTCGATAAACAAATTCAAAGTAATTGCCATGATGATCTTTGATTCCGAATTGTCTTCCCATGAGCTTGCATCCGTAATACTACACAATCGATTTCCTTTCACTAAATTTTTATGTTGATTATTCCAAGTGATTCTAACCGCACTGAATACTATTTCCTCAAAAAACGTATATGATTAAACCGGTTTGACTGTTAGTTAATTAATTCATTTCAAAGAGAGACTAAAACAAACTTCACTCTAATTCATAGAGTACTTTCATTCCTTTTGCTTTCTTCCTGATCAGTTGGCCATCATGCTAGCTATACAATTGGTTAGATTAACAAATTGACTCTTTCATTCAATTTTTTTCTGAATTTGGCTAAAGAAATCGTTTCCTTTTCTGCTCCAAACCTAACTCAATTGCCAACAAGTGGAAGTAGTATAGCGTCACCAGCATCATTATTACAAATTCATTTCAATGTCCTTTCCACTGAAGTCGATAATCCAAGATATGATACTATTTCCTTATCAGAGTGACTAACCTTGAAAGATGGACCATACAGGCAGAAATCGTGTAATTTTCAAGGAAATTGACGTGTAGGTGCATCAGACGAATTCTTGGAATTTTCTACGAAGTAAATCAACAAGAAACACGTGTCATCAATGCTCTTTTTTAGCATATTCTAGAAACGCAAATAATTTATTCTTAACTCTTGCTACGAAATTAGCAAAAGCTGAAACCGAATGAAAGCATCCATTAATTTTTTGCTGCTTCTCCTCGCATTATCGGCTGTCGCCACGCTTGCGGGAGAGGATTACTACAAAATTCTTGGCGTTCCAAGAAACGCTGACGAAGCCGCGATTAAAAAAGCCTTCAAAAAAATGTCGCTGAAGTACCATCCAGACAAAAACAGAGACAAACCTGAGTGGGCTCGAGAGCAGTACGTCAAGGTCGCAAATGCCTACGAAACGCTTTCTGATCCAGAAAAAAGAAGAATTTATGATCAAAGAGGTGAAGAAGGAGTTCGCCAGCACGAGGGTATGAAGAACCAGGGCGGTGGTGGCGGTTTCCAAGGCTTTTCGCATGAGGACATCTTCAGTCAGTTCTTCGGAGGCGGCGGTGGTGGTGGAGGTTTCCGTTTCAATTTCGGTGGCGGCGGTTTCCATCAGCAACACCACCATCAACAAAGACAGAACATCCACGAGGACCTCTGGGCACAGTCTGACGTCAAAGAGCTCACTATTCAAGAGATGTCCAGCTTCTACAGAAGAGAGCAGGTCTGGATTATCTTCTTCTACAAATCTGGCCAGGAAGAATCAAAGCGATACAAGGACGTATGGAAAGAATGCGCTGAGAAATTGTACGGAATTGTTACCGTCGCCGCAGTTAACTGCCACGAGGAGAAAGAAGACGCATTGTGCGAAGAATTCGGAGTTTATTCGACACCTCAAATTCTGGTGTTCCCTGCGAACATCGCGGCTGACGGTATCAAATATGAGGGCGAGATGACCTACCAAGCGATCTCTAACTTCGCTACTTCTCATATGGAGTCGTTTGTGAGGTTAGTTAACGATGATAATTTCGAGGAATTCGATAAGAATGACGCTGATAAAAACAAAGTTTTGCTCTTCACATCCAGAAAGTCCACTCCTCCTCTATTGAAAGTGCTCTCGAAGGAATACAAAGGAAGACTTATCTTCGGAGAGGTCAGACAGTCCTCAAAGAAGCTGATTGAAAAATTCAAAATTAAGAAGTTCCCAACGCTTCTCGTGCTTACTGACGGGTCGCTTTACCTCGGAACGCCTTACGAGGGTGAGTTTAAAAAAGATCACATTGTTAAATTCTTAAGAGAGTACGCCTACGCAACCAAGCAAAAGACCGCACCTGCGGGCAGTGGAAAATTAGCAGAATTAACGCAGAAAATGGTAAATGAAGGTGTTTGTGGGGAGTCTGATGAGAAACTATGTTTCTTGTATCTCGCGAAGTCGAGGTCGAATGAGCAAGAGGCTATCGACGCGATAGCTAGCTTCGCGCCTCGCTATGTGAACGACCCGATTAACTTTTACATTGCTAATTCTCAGAATATCGCTTATTCTGATAGTTTCAAAGACGTTGAGGGGGCCCCATTGATTGTAATCATCAAAGGCAAGAGGGGTCGGTACGTCAAATACGATGGAGACCTAACCTCTGAAAAAATACGCAATTTTGTTGATTATGTCGTTTCTGGGTCCGCTACGTTTAATAGGCTTAAGCGAAATATTAAATGGGTGCCTGGATCCGCTGAGCTCTAGTACTATTTGTTGTTGTATAGCTTGATTTTGACGATATATAGCCTTTACTGAGGATTGAACGTGTCGGTTATAATAGACATTAACAAAAGAAACAACTCAACGAGGAATAAATAAAATAAATGATTTTCTTTAATTGGGAAAAAATTTAACGAATTTTTTTTAGAATTATTGTTGGAGACGCTTTTCTACGGCAAGTCTTTCTTCAATTACGGCGTTCAGCATGTCGTACAGCGTCGATGGACTTGGCGAATCTTTGTTGTTAAGCTCGTCTTCGAATTTCTCGATGAGACGGGTGTGCTGATAGCTCGTCTCTTGTAAATTGGCCTGAGTGCCAGTCGAATAGCCTAAGTCAAAGGAGATTGGTATTAACTCTAAATACATTGATTTGTGTTACTTTTCGGGTCAACGAACATCTGAATCTCCTCAGGAGACAGGTTCAGGATATCTATCGAGTCGCTGAACTTGCTCGGGTCGATTCCCTGTCTCATTTGCGGCTTAGTGGTTTCTTTGCTAAGTCTGCTGCGAAGTTTCTGGATGATCGAAAGGGTGTCTCTGAAAAGCCGTCTCATCACAAAAATCAAATGCTGGTGATGCGCTTCAGCTTTCTTCAGCTGAACCCGCGTCTGCTCATGCCTCTTCGCCTCTCTCTCGAGCTCGACGGTGCTTTGGTGAACACTGGTCGAAGTCTCTGCCTTGATTTGCTCCTGTTCAGTCATTAGCGCATCGAATTTCATCTTCAGCGCTTTTAAATGCTGATCCTTCCTATCTACCTCAGTTTTCAGTTTCCTCAGCTGCTCTCTTGTCCGCTCCAGCTCTTCACTCTCCTCTTTCTTGATATCTCCATGCTGGTTCAGAATATCCACCTTCTCTCGTAAATCCTTAATCGCTTGGTCCTTTCGTGTTATTTCCGCCTTCAGCTGCTTGACTTTGTCGGTTAGTTCGCTCTTTTCAGTTTGGAGTGCTTTTTCTGAGGCCTTGAGCGCGTCATACCTCTCCTATACAGCAATTAATGAGTTCACGCTTGTTCCTAAGACCTCGCTGAGCTTACCTTGAACTCCTTCATAGCGTTTTCTCGTCGAGTAGATTCTTTCAACGAGCGTTTGAGTTTCTCGTTCTCCTCTTGGAGTTGATCGACTTCTTTCTTGAGAGAATATCCGTCGTGCTGTTTTGTTTCCTTTGCTTGCTTAAGGCTCTGAATGTAGTCTTTCTTTCGCTGCAGCTCTTCTTTGAGCTCTTTGTTGATACTAGCCGGAAGAGTTAGAGAGAGTGAAAGAGACATGTGCGCTACTTATTGCTCTCTTGGAGGTCATCGACGACTTTCTGGTAGGCTTCAGGTGAGTACCACTTTATCTTCACCGAATCGAAATCAGCGAGCATTCTTTCGATTTCCTTCCTGTGGAGCTTTTGGACGTCGTTAAGCTCTTTATTCAAGCTGACGATCTCTGCCTAAACCAATGTTGTAGTGAATAAATACACTCTCTGAGCGTACCTGCAAACGATCCTCGGTTACTTTCGCTTCGTCGAGTCCTCTCGCTAAGTCCATATTGATTTGGTGGACCTGTTTCAGCTCCTCTAACAGTTTCTTATTTTCTCCTTTGATACTAATAAGCTTCGCTTCTAAGGCAGCGATGTCTTTCAGAGATTTTTGCGAGTCGTTGGCTTCAGCGTTCTCTTTATTCCATACAATTGACATGCTCTTGTCTGCTGCTCCTAAGCCTGTGTTTTGAACGCTTTGGCTAGGTTTCAGTGCGGATCCCTTCAAGCTCGGTGTCATTCTCGCACGTTTTTGGTTCAAGACGTTGAGCTCATCGTTCAATTTCGTCGCTGCCTCCTGTGATTTCTTCAACTGAGCCTTAAGATTCTCGATTTCGGCTTTTCCCTTTGAGAGTTTCTCTTTGAGTGTCATTATCTGGGCGTCTTTTTGAGTATTAACCGTGATAGTGTTAGTATAACTTTCGAATAGCTTGTCAATGCTCTTCTTTTCCTTCTTCGGGGAGAGCCCCTTCTTAACATTCTCGCTCTGGACGACATAACTAAAGCAATGCGTCAATAAAGAGAGGCATAGGAGGATGGTTGTTACCCGCTGAATTTGAGGCTTATATCTTTCACATCAGCCAGGAATTTATCTTTCATTAGTTGCAATTGCCTCTCATAAATATCTATTTTAGGAAGCCGCTTTAGGTGATTAGGCTTTGAGAGAACTTTACTTGTGGTTTCCTCGAATGTCTTGCTCTGTTCTATCATCTCCTCTCTCTGTAGGGAGATTGTAGCGTTCGCTTTCTCGAGCTCGTTTCTGTAGTCAATGATAATTTTCTCGTATTTATCAGCCTCTTTCTGTGAGATTATGAGGTCAATTTAGACAGGTTTAAGGGGAAAGCATTACGGCTAGAGCATCTTCGAGCCCGCTGACTCGGTCAGACAGACCTTCCTTGATTTCGAGCTCTAAGCTGAGCTTTGTCCTCAGCTCTTTGATTTCTCGCTCAAGCAACATGATTTGTTTCTCCGCAGCGTCTAAACCAACCTATATTCATAGTTTATGAGAGGAACAAACTACAAATCAATTAATTGCCTTAATTTCTTTGTTTTCAACAGTGAGCATTTGGTTCTGCGTCGAAGCATCAATCAGCTGGTCCTTTACTTCTTGAAGCTTGCGAGCTGCCTCGGATTCAGAGTAAACCTGCTTGTCTTCTAACTCTCTGATTAACTTAAGCAGATGCTCAATTTCTTGCTGACTAGAGATATACTCCTGCTCATTCGCTTTCATCTACAGTAAATGAATGAGAATACAGCAGGGGCCATTGGATCTTAGTACCTCTCTGGAAATACGATCTCGTTCTCTCTTAAGCGAATACACATAGTCTTTGAGCTCAGTTAGCTCAGATACGATCTTTTCATCAGTTCTTGATGTATATTTGCTCTTTGCCTCCAGGGCCTCGATTTCCTCTGTGAATTTCAGCTGAGTTACTCGAATTAAAGGAAGGGAATACTCCTCTGCGTGCTGATGATACTCTCAGCCTGGTCTTTCTCTCTCAACAGCCTATCTCTATCGCTTCCGAGGTGGTCAATCTCTCTCTCGCACTGCACGAGTCTGTTTTGCATACTGTCCAATTTAGCTTTCAACTCAGCGATTTGACCGTCCTTTTGTCTCAAATCGATCTCATATAGCTTCAAGCGACTTTCCGATAGCTGATGCTCATCATCTGACCTTTCGACTCTTGGTGACAGAGTCGCTCGAGGCTTAAATCCGCGTTTTTTCGTCGCTGATCTATCTACCTCCTTCTGTGATGACTGCGGAATCGCCCCACCTACACACTCTCATTAGCTCACAACTTCAATGGACTGTATTACGAGATGAGCGTCTCTGTGTATCCGTAGTTTTGATAAGCTCTTCCTTCAGGTCATGGATCTGATCTCCGAGATATTTCTCGCGCTGAGCCCAGCTATCAGTCTCAGCCTTTCTGTCTTGAATCTCTGCGAAATATTTCCTTTCAAGTTCCCGGTTCTCTTCCCTCAGCATGTTTATCGTCTCCTGATGCATTCGAGTCAGTCTTTCGAGTTCCACACTGAACTCGCTCCTGGATTTTGCCTTGTCTTGATGCACTCGATCGAGCTCCTCTTGCAGCAATCTCGCTCTCTCCTATGAATATCAGCAGTGTTACAATACAGAAACTTAAACGGCAAATCTTACTCTGAGCTCGCTTTCCACTCTGTCCTTGTGAGCCACCTCAGAGGCGGTTTTCTGCTGTAATAAATTAAATTCCTCGCGCAGAGCTTTCACCTATTTAGAAAGAAAATCGTTAAAACCTCCTCAAACAGTGCCGTTTTCTTTACCTGCTGCATCACGTCGCGATTCAGTTTCGATAGCTCTTCGTTTTCTTTCTCCAGCCTATCTTTTTCCTTAGCAAGACGCTCAATGTTCGAGTCTTTTTCCGTCAGCGTGCTTCCTGCGTAATACACTTCACCTTCCATCTCATTTATTTTTTGTTTGAATTCTTGGTTAAGGGTTCGCATCGTGTTCAATTGGTCACTGAGCTCGTTGATTTTCTGCTCGTAAGCTGCTTTGGAGTTCACCATCTCGGTTTCAACTTTCGTCTTGATTTTCTCAGCGATTTTCAGCCTTTCATCCAGCAACTCCTTCTGTTCAATTTCGCTTTCGTAGCGGTCGATCTTATCCAAAGCGGTATTCAGCTCTGACTGGAGATCGAGCACTTTCCTCTTATAATTGAACTCCTGTTCTTTGAGTTTCTGTTCGAGTTGCCTGGCCTTCTCTTCGAGCTCCTGAGCCTCTTCTTTCAGTTTAAAGTTCTTTTCCTTGAGTTCGTTCTTCTCGGCTGTTAGCATCTCGATGTTTTCTTGCAAGAATTTCTCCTTGTTTAGAGCGAGCATCACCTCGTTCTCCAAATTCGCCTTGACGGTCCTCAGTATCTGAACTTCTCGTCGTAGATCGCCTCCTGCAGAAGAAAGCAGGCCTTCTGATTCAGCCTATGCGGTAGAGGGCAATAAGTCTCCATGTGTTATTTCTACAATGGTAAATTACAAAAGGATCCTTGCGCGAAGCACCAAGTGTAGCTTCTGACCTCGAGAAGCTCTTCTGTCGGTCGTCTTGCTTGCTCGCCTGCCCGTAATCCCGCTGTCGGTTTTCATCTCGTTGAATATCTTGTAGAATTTGCTGCATTTCGGCGTGCTCTCTAATTTAAATTAATTCCAATGTTACCGTTCAGTGGAGAGAAAAGTAAGTACTTTTTTAATGAATTGTACATCTCCTCTAGTTTTGCGTTTTCCTCCAACAGCTTCTGTTCTCGGTATTTGAGATTGGAGATTCTTGCGTTGAGTTTTGGAATCAATTCGTGATTCAAGGCCTGCTCTTCAATGCCATCCTGAGAAAATTACTCGTTATTTATAAATTACAAGGAGAAATATGCTACCTTGTGCTGGGTTTCGACCCGCTTAGCAAGTATTTCGATTTCCTCTTGGAATCTGCGATTTTCCTGTTGGACAAACTCCAACTGTTGTTCGAGCTCCTGGCAGCGCCGTCTGAGCGCTTCTTGAGCCTCTCGATCCATTTTCAGGCTGGATTCAAGTTCATAGATCTAAAAAATTTAAGGCTAAGACGTCAATGTTTCACTTACCCTTCTTTCTTTCTGCTGGTTAAGTTTGATGTCAGATTCGAACTCAAATCGTCTCATATCATCCCGAGAGGTCTGCAGCTCAAGGATCTTATCCTGCAGCTCTTTTTGGGAGTTGAGAAGCTCGTTTCTCTTCCTCTGTTCGCTATCTAAACTCTTTTGTAGGTCCTGATTAGTCTGAGTTAATTCAGTGATCTGATGCTCAAGTTCAACAATTTTCTTCTTATAATCGATAGTTCTCTCTGGACTGCCTGGCGTCCTGAGGTCTTCAGTCCTCATAGAGCCTGATTGAACTAAGAAATCTCTTGGACTTCGATGATGCTGTTGATGCTGCTCTTTCATCTGCACAAGCTCGTTTTTCAATTGCTCATTCTCAACAGTCAGCTGTTTCAATGCCTCTTGCGACTGGTTAAGCAGCTGCTGGATCTCGCTCTTTTTAACGTTTTCTCCAGCATTGAACTGCGTGAGCATCTGGTCCAAAACCGCGGTTTGATGGAACAGCTTATCCTGCAGCGCAGAAATCAACTTATCCTTCTGGATAATGAGGTTCTCGACCTCGATTTTGTCCTCCTTTTGCCTGTTGTAAAACTCTCTGTTATACTCCTCTCGAGCAACAAGCTCATTGACTTTTTGGGCAAGGACTGTGTTATCTGCCTTCAGTTTCGAGATCTCACTCTTCAGACTATCGTTTTGTCTCTTTAACGCCGCATTTTCTTCCTTAACTCTCGAAATATCACCATGCTGTCTTCCCATGTCCTCCAACCTACCTCGGAGCTGGCTTGCTGACCTCTCGTTCTCAGCAGTCAGCTGAGAAACGCGAGTTTCGATCAATTTAATCTGCTCTTTCAAGTCCTGGTTATCTCTTTGTGACCGCTGTGCTTTTGACTCGTAGTCGCTAATTAGTCTCCTCTGCTCTTCAACTTTAGCTTTCAGTTTCGACTGGTCAACCTGTTCGATTGATTGTGTCATTAATAATGAACAAAGACAGCAGTTACGTCCAAATCTCGTAGAGTTTTCTCAAGCTCAGCGATGGTGTGGTCTTTCTCCTCAAACATCATGAGAATCTAACAGACATTAAAATATTGCTTTGGAAACGCAGCAATTACCTTTTGATTTTTCCTCTCAGCCTCTAGTCTTTCCTGTCGTAAAGCCATATCGACGACTGCGTCTAGATCATGGCTCTGCTGCCTCAATAGTTCCTTCATCCTCGCAAAATAATTCTCTGCGAACTCTCGCTCATTGATCTGTCCCTCCAGCTCCTGGACTCGAAGTTTTTCTCTCCTTAGTTCAGAAGATAGCTTATCGATCATTTGGTTTTTCTCGCGTAGTTCCTCACGGAAACGACTACCTGCCTGCTCAAGTCTATGAAAATCCGTCAAAAACCCGCACTTTAATGACTAGCTGATTTACTGCTCTGTGAGCTGGCCAACAGTCCCTTCAAACTCTTTGATTTTCTGCGCGAGAATGTAGTTTTCTTCTTCAGTCTGCTCGTTTTTCCGTCTCCAGTACTCTCCATCGTTAAGGGACTTTTTGCCGCTGCCAGTTGGTGTATATTTCCCTCGGGAAACCGGGCTTCTGCTGTTGTCGATGTGCTGCTCTTGGATAGTGCACTCTAATGGGATACGATAATCAAAGTGATCGCTTCGGAGCATCAAATAGTCGCTGAAGTCAGCCTTCTTAGGGGCGCTGGTCCAAAAATCAATCATTATTAAAGAAATAAGCTCAAAGTAGTTGTACCGAACGAGTTTAAGATGCAATTCAAGTGTCCGCTCTTCTTTCGGAGCAAGCCGGAAGCGGCTTGGGAATATTTCATATCGATCCGAGCTGGATACTCTGACATTCTATGCGTGTAAATGCGTTAAGGAGCAGATTTTAGTGGGTTATGTTACAATATCAAAGGTCATTTCGGTGATATTGGTGACTGTGAGCTTTTCGACATAGAGTTGATAAGGCGCGATGTCCTTGAAGTGAACCTCTTCAGGAGAAAAGGTGATGTATCTATCCTGTCTAAGCATTATTTTTGAATTTAAAATTTAACAAATTTGTGTAATGCAGCTTAAATAACCGCTAACTCCCACACAATTAAAAGCACATAATCAAAAGCATCATACGAGGATTTGCAATTGAAGGAATCTGGGGATATCCCTCAAATTAATGGGAATCATTGTCAGATAATCTGACTTAAACGCCACTGTGTTTCCTCCTTACGATAATACATTGTATGAGAACAAGCTCAATAACAAAAAATGAAGAGATCTTAGTCTGGCCACAATTGAATTGCAGTGGTACAGCTCATACAATTCACTCGATCTCAAAATATTCCTCCTTCTGGTTATTGATTGCAATGAAATTTGATAGTTCGTTTAAGAATAAAACTGATAAGCTTTTATTTCCATGTGAAAATTTATTTAATTCACTCAATAGAAAGCTTCAGTCAATATGAAGATTTACAAGTCAAGAAGCAATTCGGACATGGTTTTGCTGCGTGATCTCAGCGCGCCAGCAAAGCCTCGACCTCTTGTGCAAGTAAACGAGCTTAAACAAAGAGTACACAAACCTTTCGGACAATTATACAACAATTTACAACCACTACTTAGGAAGAGGACTGGGACAGTAGGTTCTTTCTTGCAGGCACTCCACAATATAGTTCTAAAAAGGGCAAACCTACAGAGAGTAACGAGTTTCATAATATTCCTCGATTTATTGACTGTGCAATTGGGCCATGTAGCTTCCAAGGGCTTCTTAAAAAGCAATTTTCGCGACAACTCCGAAGCTAAATTGAAGTAAAAAAACTGGAAAATAGCTACAAATTGCATAATCTTAGACCCAGAAAACCTGTGGGCTCACTTGAATTAAGTCTTTTTCTTCAAGGCAAAAGCAATTCAGTACTCTTCGATGAGGTTCCAGGTTTTCGATCACAATCAACTCTGCTCTAATTTCTAATTTCTCTCATTTAGTGAATAGAAGACTCAAATTTGAAGACGTTTTTAAAAAAACTGAAAGCAGAAGCGGGAAAAGAGGATCAACTCCTTCAATTTCAAAGACATCACTACATTATCACCACGAAAGCCCAGAAGATCTACTCGAGGCTGAAAGGCTCAGCTACGAGCAGACTCTCGCAAGGTTATGGGACAAACTACAAATACCTCCTTTCCATTGGTAAAAACCCATTGGGGGTGTTTTTTGGGTCATTATTAATTACATTCAAAAGTGAGATCTATTCACAAGTGATGGAAGGCAGCCACTCGAGACAAGCTATTGACACCATGAAGAGGGAAATCGAGACGCTGGAGACGAATCGCGCGCCGATACAGGTTGTGCTGCGGTCTATCTATGCGAGAGAGAACTGTCTCAAAGCCTTACGAGAGCATATCGATTCAATGATCGAAGCAGAGGAGTCTCGGCCAAATATGTCTTTAGACCACGAGCCTAAAGTTATAACCAAGGTAATTGCGCTTAAAGAGGTTTTTCTCAGTAGGAGTCCTTAGGTTTCAGAGCTCCTCTCGCATTTGAGACTACTTACTCTGTCGGTGGTTGAGAGCATCATGCAATGGAGAGAAAACATCCAATATATTTACTATGCAATGCGAGGAGTTGCTGGCTCGGGAAAAACACTGACTTTCCCATTTCTTTACCAGGACATCAATTACCTCTTAAAGGTATTTTCTATTTGTATAGCGCGAAATGGTTAATCAATTCAGATGAGGGTTGATACGAAGAATCTAATCCATACACCATTGAGTCGGTTTTTTAATTTTTCATCGAAATCGGATCCTTTTTTGATCCGTCCTTCCAAGGGCATCGAAAGCCATGCCAACAAGCAGATTTTGTATATTTCCCCTAACTTGGTGGCGAAAATAAAAGAATGGTAATCTCGCAAACAAGCGTCCAGGAGTAATAATTCTATCTTCCTAGTGAATCGGTGGTGAATGAAGAAAAGCGACGCAATAAGAAGAAAAAAGTGAACCTCGAAAGCACTGAGTTCGTGCCCAGACCGTAAATGAATTTTTTTAAATCGTACTAATACCAACGCAGGGCAACAGCCCAGGCCAAAACCCAAGGCATAACCAAGACCAAAACCATAAAGAAACCGAATCCCCTCTACAAGCATGTCCTCGAGCGGCCGAGACAGCGATCTGTCCCCAACCGGAAGCCCGTTGCATTGGACAGCGAAGGTTTCGGCATTCCCCCAGGGAACAAAAGCGTGAATATACGAGTGCTGAAGGTGCCGACGCCAAAAAGCATGTACACCGTAGAACAGCAGCGCGATCATGCCCCTACCTTTGCGTCGCAGGTGTTAGACCCTTTTGGAACAGGGCACTCTCTCGCAATGGATCAGTTTGACACGAAAATAATCGTTAACAACGACCCGAGAGAGCCACTCCAAAAAAGGCAAGGTATGGGTCGTCCTCTCACAGCGAATAAGGTTAGAGCTACCCAACCTAAAGCCACGATTGAGGAAAAGCCGAAACGGCTTCTAGTTTCACCCGTTGAGGCAACTGAGTCAGAGTTTCCTCGATTATTGGAGAAGTGCGTCGCAAAAGCAGATCCGAGGCTCAAGAAATCTTTCTCTGAGAAAGTCAAAGATATAGTAGATGAATGCATGACAGGTCAGGATCTACGTCTATTGGAGCTCACAGACGGAGAACTCAACTGTGGCTTTGCTGCGGTGAATATAAGCAATAAAACTCTCGGGATGAGGAGATTGCAGATAGTTTATTTCACTACAAGAGAATATGAACTATATACGGGCTGTTTGAAAGAGCTGCTAAAATATCTATGGAAAAAAGACCCATGCAAAGAAATCTGGATCTCATTGCAGCATTTTGTAGATGAAAAGGGTTCTTTAGGCTTGGATAAGCATCTTGAAAAGATTCTGAAGGAGAACGGCTTCCGGCTGAAGAGAGTGACGAATGACTCAGCAGGCGGGAAGAGGATATCGGAATTTTCTGTCAAGAGACCGGAAGGCGCTATTTGCGAGCTTAAGTAATCCTAAAAGCCAGTTTGTTGTGGCAATGACCTTGAAATTAGCGCAATTGAACAAATTTCTTTCCAATCAGCAGTCGTTTTCTCAGGGCATACGATGAGCACAGGGAAATGGACGTCAGGTAATATGATTTCGTGAAGTAATGTATAAAGCATGTGATAGACTCTTATGACAATAGATACGCCATAATTAGCGCTTTGCTCTCTCATTGTGATAGAAAGCTGGTCAAATTCGATGAGGATGCGCCGCAAAAGGTCCAAGAGTATCTTGAATTGATTTCTCAAGCGCAATCTCAGCGGATAAGCGTAACTACTTGCACTTTAGCAGTCTCCTCGAGCATTGTATTAGGGATGGCTGGAATACGGAATGACCTGCTTAAAAACTGAATCTCTTGACGAAATGAAAAAATTTATCACTGGAAACCTTCAGTCTGACGCCTTTCTGCCTGTGACTGATCCACGGACCATGACCCATCGCGTATCCGATTATTTTCTTAGAAAAGACCTCTAATTTATCCGTCGCTGCTGTTAGTTCACATGCTGCCTCTCATCATCGCTCTTCCAATGGAGATCGTATCATAAAGGCGAACTTATCTTAGGAAAACGAACAGTCTCTTATGTTAGAATCAACCATAAGGTTTTCCTTACCACTTTTGCCATCATCTCAATGATAACTCTAGGATAACGAGATTATCGAGGTTAACTCACCCAGAGCTAAGGTTTATCTCATCCCTACAGAAGATCAAGATGTGAATATATTTGTCATTGATACCAGTTCTCTTTTTTCCCTTTATTTCTCTCTAATGATGATTTTGTAGAGGACGTTATCGATAGAATAGGCGAGTCGGAAGGTCTCGACGAAGCTGTTACAGAAATCTTCCAGGTAAGAAATACGAAGAACACCCCACTCATATATTATATATGAATTCAGAACCTTGAGCAAGAGCAAAAGTTTATTGATTATGACCTGTGGTTGCCTTCATTCAAGGCTTCAGCTTATAACCAAGAGATTCCAGAAGCTGCATTTAGTTTCAAACACGATAAGAAAATCGCAACAGTAAAGAAAAACTTAAATTTCAGTTTAATTAATCCTGTTGTCAAAGGGCGTGGCCAGCTATTCAATCAGTGTCGGCGCTAATTCAATCGTAGAAGGCACGTTAAAAATACGACCCCAAGCCGATTCGAAAATATTTAATAGCAACTTTATTTTTGGTAAATCAAACTTTGCCTTTTTCAAGACTAATCACGCGTTCTTTCTCTAGGGATAATGCATACGAACTTAGATATCCCAATGTTTTCTATTCTTGTTCGAGAAAAACATTTTGTTTCTGTTGTATAAATTTGTGTGTGTAATTTGTAGGTTTTTAACCAATAGAGTAAAGGAAATTTTGAGATTTCTGATGAATTGCTATCTAAACAGGATATTTCGAGCTCATAAGAAGATAAATTTTAAATAAATCCTCTCAATAAGTTATGCTGTACGAGACCATTACTTACTCCAATCAGTGAACTATATATAACCTAACTATAAGGAGCTATGGAATCAAATCAGTAGCCTATTATCTCTCTCTCACTCAACATTCACTAACTTTTCTCCCAAGAATTGAAACGAACATCAACATAACACAATCGAAAGTCATTGGATCCCAGGAGATTCAACAGCTCACCACAGAAGCTCTCAGGATCAGAACGTTATTTGAAAAATATAACGAGAAACGCAACAATCCTACCGAAAAGCAATACTACCTAATCTCAACAAAATGGTTTGAAAGATGGAAGAAATACGTTTCATATGACCAACTTCTTGCGAGAAAAGACCCAGACCTCACTCGCCATGGTCAAATCCACCCTAAAGTCATTAATGACGATATCATTGAATTCTCAGCGAAACAGATCAAAATATCTGATGACAGCCAGTTTTCTGATACCCAAGCCTAACCATAAGCGTATCACAGTGTTTTACCTATATAGTGATTTGAAACGAACTTCTTCAAAGCTAGCTATCCCCTTTCCTTATAAAACCCATACCTTAAAGGATCTCAGGAGAGATATTGCGATCATGGCTGGATGTGCTCCTGATAGCTTCCAACTCGCGTTTCTCTCAAAATCTAGCAAAGAGATCATTATTGAGGACGAGGCAGGTTATCTGACGAATACATTCAGAAAAAAGAACATTGCAGACAATTTATTCGCTATTGATTTAACGCCTCATCGCCTTGAACATGACATTACGGGGATATATATCGATTTCCGGCTGACTAGAAGTAGTGGGGGCACAAACCCCATCAGAGTCACATTCACTCCCCTCAGAACGATCTGTTTTCCCCTGAATTATACTCTGAGGCAAGTTTACCTCCGCGTATTCACCGCGATTAGGTTCCTTTACGATGAATATCTTCCTGAACAGTGGTTGGGCCTCAGTGATGAAGAGGCCTTCCAGCAAATATACGAAAAGAAACAGCCAGACCAAAAGCATTTTAAAATTTTCTTGGTTACCAATGCAGGAGAATGTATCTTCTGCGAAAAATCAAGCTGCTATGGCTGTGAGTTAGAGTGTTCAAATGAATCGAAGTTGAATGAGCATGTCGTTTCAAAACTGAAGGGCAGGGGTGGGCCACAAATGGAATTGTGCTTTGAAAACATACCAGATGTGATAGATTTGAATCGCTTTAATGGGTACATGAATGTCAGCAGGAAGATTAAGGAGGAGTGAGGAGAAAAGCCTGACCAGCAGGAAGAGTTCACCGTGAATATTTTAGATTGCTTTCAACAGTTCGAGCAGCCTGAGCAGACTGTTGACGACTGGTACTGCAGCCGGTGCAAAACGCATAGAGACGCGCTGAGACAGCTTGAGATATACAAAGCGCCGCCGATTCTCATCCTACAGCTGAATCGATTCAGACAGAAGCGAAAAGGAGGGCGGGAAAAATGCAACACTCTTGCTAATTTTCCTATACAAGAGCTACATATTAGCGAATTCGTTAAAAGCGAGGCAGAGAGTCTTCATGAGCAGCAAGAGAGTTTTCGTGAGGAACGGAAAGAAGGAGAGGGTAACGAGATGGTCAAGACTGTGAGGAAAGACAAAGATAGGTATTGTAGGAAAAATCGACCAAAGATTCTGTATGAACTGTTCGGGATAGTAAATCATTTTGGGAATGCGGGTGGCGGTCACGGTTCAGCCAATTGCTTTAATTGGATGCGAAATCACTGGTATTCTTTCAATGATTCTTGGGTTAGTAGTTTTGACAACTTCCCAGACAGCGCCTCAGCAGGCTATATATTGTTCATAGGAAAAAAGGCCGAAGGTTCTAACCACCAGAAATTGAGTACTTTTAAGAGAAAAAGCATGCTCGTGTTACCCTAAATAATTCAAAATAATAAGCATTTATAAGCAGAGATCTTCACCTATATAGCGTGACTTATCGTAGTATTCAATGACAAAGGAATATTCGTATAATTGTGCCGATTTTTTAAATTTTACTTAATTTGCTTATGATATATCATTGCGTTTTTACGCCTAATGAAAATATGAATCACTAACAAAAATTGGAATGCAATATCTTATTTCTTCTCTCCTACTTTCTTGATCATCGAACTCTTGAATGCGAAACCTTGCTTGAGCAAGTATTGCACGACTCTGACCAAGTTCTTCACATCGTCAATTCCTGAGTGATGTCTATAGAAATTAAATCTCAACAAAACGCAATAGGACTCCAAACGTACCTTCCTTGAAGCTCCAACGAAGAGAGTCTAAGCATCTCCACCATATCAGGAAGCCGGCCTTTCTTCTTTCCCTTATTGTCAACAGGGTACTCTTCTTTGAGGTTGATATAAGACTTCAAATAAGGAGCAAGTTCAATCTTCTTAAATTTCGCTTCGTTGTGCAAGCATACGTTTAAGTCCCAATTACCGCAGGTTGCGAATGTCCATTTCTTCTTATCAAGGCCCTTGAGACAGAGTTAGAGGTCTTCTTAGGTAAAGTATGTCTTACATGAGCAACAATGAATTCATCAAGTTTCTTCAGCGCCTCGCGGAGTGAAATGCCCTTGTCCACCATATCTTGAGTAATACCGGTGAGCTCGGTACAGAATTTCGTCAAGACTGGGTTGACCTCAGGCTTGATGTAGTAGTGGAATTTATCGACAGTCTCGCCGGTCTTCAAGTCGACGATAATGCAAGGGAACTCGATGATTTCCTAAGCGATAAAAAAGGTCAAAATTCCTCCAAGGCGATTCTAATTCTTTACAAAAACTTCGAGTTTTGTTTTGTCATCGCAGGTCGCTTCAAAATCTAACACCACAAGATAGTCAAGGTCTCCTCCTTTGGAAACGCTCACTCTAAATGTCCCAGTTAGCACTCGGATTATCAATAATTTCGATTACGAAATATCCACTTTCGTTTCTTCTTCAGCATTTTGCGCATCGGTTTTCACCGTTTTCTCCACCACAATTTCTTTCTTCTCACCGGTGGTGTTATCCACTAAAACTCCATGTTTCCTGTGAACGACTTTCTTGAAATATTTCTAAAAAAACTGGTCAGAGTGTCCAAACGGAGTTGTTTTTACAGGGTCGATAGTTTTGTCAACTCCAGCGCACAAAATGACTTTATTTGGAGAGATGTAGAACACCAGCCCGTCTTTCATAGCCTTCTCCACATCCACTTCAACGAATACCGAGCAAGTCGTCCTCATGCCTATCCCAATTGCTTTGTAAAACAAAATAAAGCGTTATGTCACTACCGCTGATGACTTCTTTATCGCCGGGGTATCCAATGGCAAAATCTGCATATTAGAGGAAAAAATGTTCAAGCCTTGTGGACAGGGACTAATGATCCTTACGAACATGTCTTCTTGCCATAGTTTTCAAACCGGTGGTTCTAATGAAATTCCATGCTTCGTCATTGGTACCGTGAACGACGCAGGGGTACTTCGAAGGGTCTGTGATTCGTTCGAGCATAGCTTCGTCGTCGATGTCCTTCAAAATGTGGTGAGATTAGTGATGATATTAGATAAATTTACCTGGATTGTATGACCTTGAGTGGCTCTGATCCACCAAACCCCGCCTTCTTCCTTCAAGGCGTATCTTTGCTTATCGTTGTTTGCTACGATATCTTTGATTTTTGCTAAATCGACATTTTTGGATTTTAATTGTTGCTTTTGGAGGAGGTCATCGACTTTCACGTAGCCATCAGGAGTCATATCGAGTCCTTCTTCCTTGGCTTTATGTCGCAGGACATATGAGAGGAACTTTGAAATAGCAACATCAGGGTCATCGCTTCTCCCTCTGCCGCCTCTTCCTCCTCTTCCACCGCCTCTTCCGCCGCCTCTGCCGCCTTGCATTGATATCTTTGAGATTATTTTCGCTGTTTTTATTTTATCTGATTAATTATGACAGATCAGGCCTTATATAGATTCAGAACAGCAAATTAGTTGGCAGGTCACCGAAAATTTCTGATAAGGAAAGACTTAAGTTACGGATTGGTGTAAAATTGAGGAGAAGAGCCCGGAAAGAATTACAGACATAGATTGGCTGCAGTTTGATGAAAATGAATATTGGAAAAATAGAAGATCACGCGACATTGTCCTGGCAGATAAGAAAGGTAATTTTAGTGTTCGAAGCTTGATATACCTTGTTAAGGTGTCCAGCGAATGAGCTTCTTGAGCGAAATTAAGGGTTTCAATTTATGTACGTGTGGTGAATCAAGTTGCTGCGAATTAACCAATCAGAATAGTTTAGCAAACATATCAGAAATAACAATTATATATGATTTATTAATTAAGGAAGCCTTTTACGATCTCCAATAAGACACTCTGCTGGTACACAGTCAGTCGAGTAGGGATTTGAGTTTGACTGGAATATTCAAGATTTTAGAACGAACTACTGGAAATTCTCCAAGCAAACCACAAGGATATACACAAAGAACGGATCTGCTAGAGACATTGAGGTTTCACAATCTTAATATCAATTATCACTCATGATTTTCAATTCCTTCATCTAAAAATTGATTATATTCCTCTTAAGAATCAGTTTTGTCAGTGAATTCTTAATTCAAACAAGCATACTAACTCTTGAAAATTGAAGTCAATCTATCTCTCTCACAATCAAATGCAAAAAAGTCTTTTGAAAAATGGTTTAAGTTTGAATTACATACATCATCATCAAGTGAATAACAAAAACGAAACTCCGCTTTAAGGTAAAACACTTCCTATCTAACAATGCATTTACTGAAAAATATTATTGAAATCAATATTCCCATGGATAGTGCATGATTATCAAGTGAATAACATAAAAGCACTATTCACATGATAAGTTAATAACTTATCTATAAACATGTCTTTACTTAGTGTCCCACAATTCAATCAGGTCAACTCACTTCACCAATTAGTTTTTCAAAACAATATCTTTTTTGTTCAGAAAAACCCTTATCTATCTAGTTAATCAATTGAATTTTCCAAATTAAAATAAGATAAGACTCTAAAATCTTTCGAGCAATGGATATTGAGGTACTCAAACCTGATTCAGTGCCAAAATCTCACTACTCCATAGGAAAGAGGCAGTCGATCTCATCGGCACAAATCTGACAAGCACCGTGACCGTGGGAAGAAAGAAAAAAAATCGAAGAAGGCCCGCTCAATTTCTTCGTCCTCGAGTAGCTCACGTTCCCGCTCACGTTCGCGCTCGCGCTCAAGTTCACGAAGCAGCTCTCCTCAGCCGAGAAAAAAGGTGAAAAAAACCAGCAGCCCCGACAAGAAGAGAGGAGGACCTCCAGAAGAAGAACCCAAGCTTCAAAAAAATTATTCTGGCAGCGAAGAAAATCTGTCTGGACCTCGAATGAACAAACCAGGCGCATTTAATCCCCAACCAGGGTAACTCTATTCATTAGGCTCCTTGTTGCTAAGGCATTCTTCTTAAATTTTATTAGTGGAAGGCCAGGTGGGAAGAATTTCGGGCCAATGATGTATCCGCCTCAAAAAGGCATGATGAATATGAACCCTATGATGATGAATATGGGAATGGGCATGGGTATGGGAATGCACCCGATGGGCGGGATGATGGGACCACCGGGCGCCATGCCTGGAATGAGGTATTTTTTTTTGTAGAATAGAGAAAGTTGATTAATTTGTCCTAAGCAGAGGTCCTATGGGAGAAATGATGGACCCGAATATGTGGGGAATGAACCCTTACTACGCGCAGAGAATGCCTGGAGGTATGATGCCAGGCCCAATGCATATGCAGATGCCGATGCAAATGAAACGACCCGAACAGCCTGGCCCATTAATGGATAAAAAAGCCGATAAACCTGAAAAAGCTAAAGAAATCGCGAAAGAACCCAAGAAAGAAACTAAATTTTTAGAGCTGTTACATCTCCCAACTACCGCGCAGATGCTCCAATCACTGCAATTCTCAGTGAAAAACGCACAAGGCGTACTAACAACAAACACGATCAAGAAAACTCTCAAAGAGCTTGCAGATAAATGCACTGATAAACGACTGAAAGTGACTGCTAAAGAAATAATTGACTTCCTTACGGAATATGATACCAAACCAGGAAAGGAAGAGCGTGACCATAAAACCTCACATCATCATCACCACCATCACCATGCGAATGTGCTCAGCGAGTTAGAATTTATCGAAGCGATGAGTAAGGTAAAGCAGCATTGCTGGTTCCTCCTTGCTAATAGCGTCTTTAGGCTGAGGATCTGGCCACTTTCTTTAAAGTTGTGGACCTGAAAAATTTTTCGGACATCACTTCCGGGTTTCCTCAAGAATACGCTGAGGTTGTGTTCTTTTATCTGGCTTTTTCCTGATGAAATTTGTAATTTTTAGAAAAATATGGAGGAAGAAGACGCAGAGTACGAGGATGCGAGAGACCTGTTCTTGAGCAACGTACCTAAGTCGCATTTCTAATTAAATTGCCCTCTGGAAAGGCTGAGATTTAGAGATTTAAAAGCAATTTGATTGCAAATCAGCTGAATTCTGGAGGGTAAATTGAAGCTTCAAATTTGAAGAAATGGAAAAGGAATGGATTGTTCGGTATTCGGACAATAGATAGCTAATCTTTTTAATAAGTTGTGAGAATAGTCAACGCTAATTTCATTATTTGTAATTTCCATAAAAGCAAACTTTCCTCCCATCCTTCTTTGAAGATTTTCCTTGAGGAGCGACATGTTTTTTAACTGATTAGCGATGGAATAAGTAACGGTAGATCAATTAGATAAGAAAACTAAGAGAGGAACAGAGAGATAGGTCTATTGCCTCCCTTGTGTTGTAGTTTATAAAAGAACTAGCGGCCTTGTGAGACGATAAAGGTTACTTCAAGTTCTTCAATTAAATTTTGTGCATTATATATGACTCGTGTCATTATGGGAACTTGAATGTGTGAATACGCAAATCAAGAGCATCTAAATGAGATAAGTATGCATGCATTTAAGCACTAAATCATTAAATTCCAATGAATTCTTTCAAAGCTGGGCTGTCCCGTAATTTTTGTAAGTTAAGGACCTGCTGAAGGTAAATCTTCAATGCCAAGCATTGATATTCTGCCAGTTTCTGGTCGTTTTTGCTATCAATTTCTCCAAGGACAGGAAGCTCAGGAACCGTGATACCGACAGTTTTCCCATACCATCTCAGCTCTTGTTGGAGCTCCTTGAACTCACTATATCGCTTATTAAGCTCGTAAGTCTGCTTCGCTGATCGGTCTTCAACCCTCACCTCATAAACCTACCGAAACCAATTTAAATTATATTGTTTTATCCAAGGTTCATTACTGTGGCTTTTTCCCCATTCACTACTTGCACATTCGCGCTCAAAACCTCAACTTCAAAATCTTCCCACGAGCTCACTCCAGCTGACTTCACTCGATCGGTCTTCTTGAATATAACCAAGCTCTCTGCTCTATTTCATTCAAAAATTGAGATTATAAGCACATAAATGAGTTTAATACCCTGTAGCATCAGCTTTCCTTCCTTTCGGCTGTTCAAGGACCGACAAATAGCTGCTCTGGGTATCTACTCTCTCCGGTTAGCAAATGGAAGAAAGAAGTCGATTCACCTGCTCCTTCATCCCAAGACCCATGCCTTTTCGTTGTCGGCTGGGGCTGGCTCTGCCTTTCTGTGGATTTTCTTCTCGTCTTTCTTTGCTCTTGTTGTCCTTCGTTAGCTACTGCGAAAAAATCTTTCACGTCAAGCTGAGAGGTGAATCTTGGCGAGTTCGAATCGATTGACAGCGACCTGCTAGTAGTCCCTTCGCTGCTTTGCTAAATATCAGAAGTCAGCGCTGGTCAGTGGTGGAAGTGCTGTACATCGTCGATTTTGTTAATCCATTTTTTCAAATATGATGTAAACATCTTTTTCTCGAACATAATTCTCATGATGTTGTTTAGCCGGTCTCTACGGTCAAGAATGGTCTCGATCGCCTGCGCCTCGCTATATATATCATTAAGTGAGTATTTTTGCGTATTATGAGCTTACGTTGTGCCTTTCTTCTCAGGAAATGGAGGGAGCGGTATCGTCGGGTACGCTTTCATTGTCTTTAGAATTTTGTTATAAACATATAGAGATGAAATCAATCTGACTACCTTTTTGTAAAGCTTATAAAAATCAGAATAGCCGCGCTGGATTTCAAAACTTTTGAAGAAGGTATTAAAGCTGATGACGTACACCTGCGCTCATTTTAATGAAAAACTAGCTCGCCTATCTCTCATTACCGTTGATTTTTTGCCATCTTTCCAAACGTATTCATAGTCTTTGATCCTAACATCAATCACATCGTCAAGCTTATCCAATAGCCCACCTAACAACCATGATACCAGTAATTCAAGGCAACAATATACTTTTCGGAGAAGTAAGTGAGCCTGAACGGGAATTCTCAAGTACTTCCTTCGAGAACCTGATCGTCGGTTTCGGGGAGCTGGTCTCCTTGGTATTCGACTCGTTTTCCTTGGTATTTGAAGTTGCTTCATTGACATTTGGGGTCGCTTCTTGTGTTTTCGGTAGATTTTCCTGATTGCTTGGGGTTTTCAATTGTTCAGTCTCGCCTAGAAGTTTTTGATGGTAGACCAGCGAGTCCTTTCGAGAGCTTGTAACGAGGCTCGACTCCATTGATTTATCCATCGCACCGCTTTCGAGAGAGCCCGCGTTTACAGGATTCGCAGTTCCGATCTCTGCTGCGCCGCCCTTTCCGAATCTTGGAGCGTGAATGACAATATCTTCAACACCTGTAATTGAACCCAATTACTAAACTGCAAAAAGGAGCCGAGAGATTACGCTGAGTCGCATGGCTGATTTCTGGGTCCTCGCGGTCATGGATAAGCGACGCACTGATGTTATTGTTAAGAATTGAGCCTTCGTTGGGTCTAAAGGACGTGTTCTTAGTCGATTGCGATTTTGAAACCAGTTTGATATCATGGACCCAGATCCAACTAAACACACCTACACATCACATTATTTTCCCTTCGGAAACCCAAAATTACCCAAAAGCGCTGCGATTGCACAGTAAGCGAGCTCGAGCACCTCCAGCAAATCGAATCCGTTCGGGTTAATCTATGCGCGGATAACGCAATTAGTTTTTTCACAACGTTGCTGCTATTACGGTTCCTATATTGGTTATGAGCACCTCGATGGCCTTCGACAAGAATGCGATCCACCAAAATACCAGCAAATAGGTGGACGTATATCCCAATGTTTTATACTCCGCTCTCAGAAGGGTCATGGCTATCAACTAAACGGTGGCGTTAGTATTAACGGTGATGCATGAGGAAAGCTACCCAATTCACCACGTTGAAAAAGCACATCTAATTCGCATTAACAATGGAAATTCCGCTTAGCAATTACCACGTAAAAGGATAGTTTCACCACGTAATCATACTCCCCTTGAGCGCTTCCAAGGGCATATACTACCGCACAGGCTTGATTCAAACAATTATATTTTATTTTTGCGAGAAGTTGGTTGCGATTTACCAATTGATAATGCAGCAAGAGCCAAGCAGAAGAGGAATTTAATTGAATGCGTGAGAGTCGTCCCAGGTGGATTGAAATTGGCTCTAACTCGGAGATTTTTGGCGGATTTCCTTCCGAGCAAGAGAATTGCTGCTGAGGGAATGAGCGAGCAGACTAGCTGCGTGAAACAAGGTAATTGCTGGTTGATCTAGGACGAAGGCAGAGTAAAGAACGGTTGGAGTTTATCTTACGCACTGCGAGAAGAGCATTTAGTACTTCTTGACTCTGTTATTTTGATTTATCTTATTGCAAATAGCGAAAATAGTATAAATTTTTCGAATCTTGTGAGAATCATATAGGAATAAGCTTTCGATTAGTGCAATGGAAGGGATTCAAAGCCTGAAGAGATTGAGATTTGAATGAAAGCTCATAGATTAGCGATTAAATAAGTTGCCAATACAAGTTTATTTGATAAAACTCAAACATTTTCAACAGAGGAAAAAAGTCTTGATACAAAATACCAACAGCTTAAGAAGTTGAAATTCGAGGTCTAAATACTTTGTAATTGTACAGTTCACACCCTAAAAACCCTGAAAACCTTCGTGTCCTGGAGTTACGTAATGAATTATGTTGAAAGGTAAGCTACTAGGGAAGGCAACGAGCAAATTACTTCAAGGTCGAGGTGAAAGAAAGCTGACTGACTCTGCGAATTTAAGTTAAAGAGAATTTTCTTGGCTCTAGCAGTGGCTCTCGGATTTTCGTGCTCATTTCATTTGTAACTAAAACTGCAAGGAAGTTAGAGAGGTTAGGCATGGTAGGTACTCTCGCTCATGGTATTGCGGGTGCTAAAATCGTGTAACTATTGATAGTTCTGTGGTAAGAGGTCTTATTAGTGCGGAATTTACTTTTGATTCAAAATCTTTGGTTTCTTTTCGATAACGTAGGTATAGGCCCAGCCCGAGCAGCAAAAGAAAGAACTGTGGTGATAGCCAAATCGTCAATTTCCATGCGTAGCTCAGCATCTTTGTAAGTTTGATGATTACAACATAAATAGTCAAGAAATCATACCATTGCTTGGTAAAATAAATTAAGTTACTTCTCTTTTTGTTTTTTAATAAGCTCTTGAATAAATCTGATTCTATTCGAACTGAGGCTCCTGAGCCAGAAGC
>ENA-UOTX01000705-UOTX01000705.1-compost-metagenome-genome-assembly--contig:-NODE-705-length-32569-cov-23.473747_pt1 | contig 32569 bp, 22 predicted proteins | sample MGYA00238143_ERZ746982 | MGnify/ENA primary metagenome ERZ746982 (study PRJEB28758, sample SAMN06268862) | compost metagenome | isolation source: single cell | place: USA: California, Emeryville, Joint... | reverse complement strand
CAAAACCCCAAAACCCCAAAACCCCAAAACCCCAAAACCCCAAAACCCCATGTTAGCTGGGTTTTCTGAGACTTTTTCAAAGTAATGGTACTGCAATTTTTCAATAACTCTAATCGTTTCAAAATAATATATACTAGGAAAAATATGCAAAGGGATCCCCGGTTCTCACCCAGCATCTAAAACTATTTTGTCTGTGCGGTGTTTTTGAGCCGCATAACTCGCAATTATTTCTTAAAATAGAAATTGAAGGTGCCTACCAGATAATTATAGCAGAAGAACTATTAATTGCTAGAGATCCACCAGCATAGTCAGGCATATTTCTCCATTACCAATTTTTTTCAACTTTACAAAATTAATAAAGGTAACATGGGAGGTAGTAAGTATTTCTAGTTTCAAGAGTCGAAAGCATCTATTGTCGATTGCCAAGTTCATGCTCTCGGCAAACCCAGGAGCATGCCCAACCTCTCTGATTTATTTCCGATTCTTGGAGTTAGACTTCTGAGTCACGGGCCAGGCCTTTTAAGCCTCAGTTATAATTTAATTTTAAGGCTCTGTGAAAAATCTACGTGTCAAATGAGCATGCAAGAGGGCAAAATGAAATATACTTCTTCCATCCACTCAAACTCTGTAAATTCAGACAGATGGGAGCACAGCGGCTTTGCTACACTCGAAAAAGAGCACTCTCGCAGTCAGCAACACCTTCAAAAAACCGCTTCTCCACTCGAAACTCGCGTCCCAAGCATCAACGACAAATGGGTCCACGATAAAACCCAGCAACCAATCTCACCAATAAACGCCCTTGGCAAGAAGACTCGACGCCCTGACAGAGTCCTCTACAAACACCCGTGCAAGCAAGAAAAACCGTTGTCTAAACTAGATGAAACCGACGAGAAACCACCAGTCAAACACTCAGAAGAAAAAGAGGCAAATCAAACTAGCTATGACGACGAGATATCCGTGGCATCGACCAATGTCTCCTCAGACAAGCACAAATGGAGTTCTGAGGATAAAGCAGAAGATTTATCAACAATCAGAAACGAGTCTGATACCACGAGTTCAGATACTCCACGTCTTGTTAGAGACATTGATACTCCTTTCTTCGAATTGAGCATCACGTTTTCTGAGGAAGTTACCACTGAACTCAAAATTTACGAGGTAATCATCTGAAACCTTGTTGATAATAATGTAATGATTTATAATTAGAATCAACAAGATTTGATTGGGTATCTTGAAGCATTCTGCAAGACGTACACAATTCCTGAAGAAACGGCATTGCATATCAAAATATTTGTTTTGAAGCAGTTACAAGAATTAAATTTTTCAGACTTTGAAAAATATCAGGCCTATTACAGGGATCTCTTGGAGCAGAACTTTGCTCTTCTCATCAGCGCTCATGAAAACGAAGAAGCTTTACAAAGCAGCGGAAACGAGCGTGCACAAAAAACTCAAAAAGATTTCTAAATCAGATTCTCCTATGTAATACTAAGAGAATTCAAAACCCTTAGCTAATCCTCTGGGTCCAAAATTTTTTGTTTCGATATAACTACAGTATTATCAATCTATCTCAAATAAGTACACCCTATTTAACGAAGGGTCAACACATTATTCAGTTAATAATATATCTATATATATACCTCGATATTTCATTCGGAAAGTCTATATCAAATAATTGGGAGGGGAATTAGATTAACAACTGTCCTTTAGACTTATCTCAAGTTCGTGAAGTTAGCTCGAAATAAAGCAGTTTGGACTCGAATTAATTAATTTTTGAGGATCAAACTTTTACAATAACCTCAAGCTAGAAGTGGGCAAAATGGAATCATTAGACCAATCAGTGGTGAGAGATGGGTTCAAGGAGACAAAGGATATCAAGGAAACATATCCTGGACATATAATGATTGAGTTCTTGTGATGGGAAAAATCCGCTCTCGAGTGTTTTGAAAAAAAGCAGTAGTTCATTCTTTCAGATGAATTAATTTTAACTCCAATATTTTCTCAGCCTGTTGATACCGAAAACGTACACGATTGCTATGGTAATCAGCACGTTAAGAAGACGTTTGAGCAATTTAGACCCAAGTGCCGCTATTTTTTGCTTTGTCAAGGACGGCAAGAAAAAAATAAATTTGGCGAAAATTAGCAATATACATTACCCAATCTCATATTTTATGTTGAATAATTTGATAGCAACAACTATTGGAGAATTCTGCGAAGGTAAGGGCAGGGATGAAGACGAGATGCCTCAGATAATATTCTCTGAAACAGATCCTTTTGGTGTAGATGAGAACAACAACAACTGAACTGCAAATACACAAATTATTGACTATGATAAATAATAATGTATTGAAAGTTTAATTAATGAATGATTACGTGGCCAAAAATGTTTAGAAAAACTAAGATGTATGTATGCCTATGGATTCTTCAAATAAAGAAATTATGTAACTTTTCTGCCTCTTAATCTGATTACTAGTAAAAAATATATATAACACTTTTCAAATTCAAACCTCGAGAAATAATGAAATTTAATAATTTAAATTATAATTCGGTGCTTAACTGCTGCGATAAATAATTATCATGTATAGGTATGATTTAGAGTTATAAAGAAATAGCGATAAGTGAGTAAAGTACAGGTTGCAATTAAAGTCAAAGTATATTAGCTCATGAACTGCTTGAAGAGTGCTAGTTGTCTTTGAAAGCAAAAAATAATTAACAATTCTTTCTATCAACATTTTGACCTTCAACCGTGCATTTGATCCTGACTAATACTATGCAAAAATAATTTTGAGAGTATTCAATTCACCTATATTAAATTTACATCTCTACTAGTAAGTTACAAGCTTTCTCTTTCTTTTTGATCGAGAAAATGAAAAATTACTATAGTAACACAGATTAAATTCCTTTATGGATATACAAAAACTCCTTTTAAGATAAGGTCAGTATTGACTAGTGATGGCAGAGCACTTATCACCATTGTGGATAATACTATTGAATAGTAAAGAGAAAAACTAAAAGGGAGTCTCTCTCTCTAAGGGACAGATTATTGCCAGTTATCAGCAACCAGTCCTACCGGAAGAAATACTGTAACAAATTTAAATAAATCGCTATGGACTTTAAAGAACGTTTCAAGGACAGAACAGCCTTTTTCAAACGCGATGGCTCAGTTAATCAACAAGGAGAAAACATTACTCTCCTCGCTGGCTCAGCGAATCCAAATTCCCGCTTGGCACAAGAGAGAGCTGAAAACGGTAACGCACGAATTTTTATCCTTTCGAACGAATTATCTATGCTGATTAGACAGGATAACCAAGCAAATCATAAACCAGCAACTAGGACTCGCTCCAGAAAAAGAGCACTATAAAATCACCTTTCAGCCCAATCAAAGCAAGCATCCAACTTCTTCTGAATTTACGAAAACAAATCAAATCAGAACGCAAAACCAAGAGAACAACAATCCTTATCTTGAGAGCAATCCGTATCTCGAGTGCAACCCTTATTCAATACCAAGTTACACAAGAAAACAATCAGCTCAGGAAGAAGGTCCTGCAAACTTAGGGAAGCAGCCAGCGCGATCAAACAGTCAAAAAAGAGTGAATACCACGCAAAAAGCAAAAGAAAATCTGCTGCCTCCGAAAAGTGGGACAGCAAACCCAACTCCACAAGACTATTCCAAGCTAAGAAATCCACCGATGTCGAGTCAGTACCGTCATAACAGTGCTGATGAATCTAGACCAATCATGAACTCTAAACATATTCCCAAGCCTATGACTGTACAAAATCATGAAGAAAGGAGAGATCAACTAAGAAACGTTGTATCTGAAGGCAAACAGAGCAGGCCTCCACTCCCCAATCAAAATAATAAATTCGCCGAGTTCCCTGCAGCAAAACAACATGTTACTATTGAAGAAGACGGGTACGCATATAACAACAGATATGGTAAACCTGCACCAAACGATCATTATCAGCCAGAATTCCAATATAATTATGTAATTATCTTTCAATGTGGCTCGTTAGATTTAATTTTTTGGCCTAGCAGAATAAAGACCCAAGGCCCAACTACGATCCTGATTTCCAGAACGATGAAGTTAATTGGGGTAGTGGCAAAAAACCGCGTAGTTCAATATCGACGCTGGAGGACCGTCCTAAAGAAGAGTATACGTCAAATGACTACGTTAAAATGTATCAAAAGAAGCAGATGAATTTCGGTTCTCCTCCAACGAATGAAGGATCAACGCTAGAGAAAATGCTTCCAAAACCAAAAACTGGAGGAGATAGCACAAAAGCGTATGTTAGTGATGGTGGGTACAAGCAGTATACGCTCAAAGAGTTCAAGGAGTTGAACCAAACTACAGCTAATCAGAAACGTGGTGGCTTGGGACCGAATATAGGAAGTGAAGAGTGGCAAAAGCGAAAAGAAAAATTAGAGAAAATGCAAAAGTTCGCTGCGAATGTGAACACGTATAATGTAACAAAGATTAGCGTGTCAAACCCTGAGCCAAAGCAGAAAAAGAGTAAGGTGGACGAAGAGCGAGAAAAGGCTCGATTGGCTCGGGAAAGAGCGTTGGAGTTCGCTAAAAACGTTCCTAAGCCCAAACCGAAAGTATCCGATGACTCAGATTCGGATGAAGAAGATAGCAAGCCGAATTACTATGAGAGAGCTGCCAATGGCGATAATATTGGAAGCACTGCTCAGAATAATGTGCTTTCGGAGTTAGAGATGCAGCATCAACGTTATTTAGATGAAATTAAGAGAATGAAATCAGGGTAAACCGTTGTAGGAGAACTCTTTTAGTATTTTTCTTGATTATTGGGATGCAATGTATTATGCTGATGATGATATATGTGCTATTTTTCTTTTAAATCATTCTTAGCGGCCTTCCTCATTTGAAGATAAATGTCCATTCAAGTCAATTTCAAAAACAGGATGCTTTTTTAAACAGGGCGGAGTTTTTGATTAAAGATGTAATAAAAACAAGAGCTCTGACAGCTTTCGGCCTCCAAATGACTGCATCAAGTTTTTTTTTCTTGAGAATTAGGCTAATTTTTACAAACGATGTGCATTTATAGGAGACTCTTTCATACGATCAGGCACAAATTCAGCGTTTCGATGCTTGCCAGTTATTCTCAGTTGCTTTAAAAAAAAAACTACTGAATTCGATTATTTCCCACCGACTCGAATTTTGTAGAATTCCTGGAGCTAATTTGATTACGCGATGAACGGGCCACTTCATTAGCGCTTTAACATAAGAATAAAATTATTCAACAAAAGTGAGAACACCTTGTTCTTGATCGTCAAAGCACAATTTCTTGAGTCAACAATGTACGAGCAATATTCTGTACAAACCACTGTCTACAAACCTGGGCAGCTTCAGCAACCATCGAGTAAGATTCTTTCTAATTGCTTGTTTTTCTCATTTCTTAATGCGAGCAGGCACTTCTTCAAACTTCATTTCTCAGTATCCAAGTTCCTATCCCATCTCGAACGGATATCCATCCTATTCCGGTTCAAATCAGTCCTATCCCAGCCAAAATACAAATCTCAGTTATTTAGGTTATCCAACATCAAATCAGAGCTATCCAACCTCAAATGGCTCGTTTGAGAGCGAATATCCTTCTCCCAATTATTCATATCCTCAGCAAAATAATTCCTATCCTTTCTCATCGAATCAATCAGAGTTCGATAAGACTCTATCTAGCGGCTATCCCAGCAACACTCAGGGTTACCCGAGCAGTAATCAATCGTATCCTACAAATATCCAAGGCTACCCAACTAGCAACCAGAATTACCCCTACAACACCCAGCCATATCCGAGCAGCACTCAATCATATCCAGTCAATAATCAAGCATATCCCTCCACTATGGGTACTTATCCCACCAGTATGGGGATTTATCCCAACAGCAATCAGATGGGGCCTTCAATGAATAACCCATTGAGTGGCTATCCCCAACCTTTACAAAGCAATGAACAGTTATATCAGCCTTCTAAGGACATTCAAGCTTATCCTGAGAAGTATCAGAGCAGCCTAAACAACCCTTTGAGCAATAAAGTGCAGGAATATCCAGAGGCCAACCCCGAAATCGTAAAAATAAGCATAATAGCCTCCCAGAAGAAAGAGGGAACTACACAAATTACACCAGGGCAAGGTGACACCCCTCTGGTTTTGCCTGGATTTGAAAGGGCGGATTATCTAACAGATGCACAGTAAGAACCTGAGATCAATTCTTCTCTCTAAACCGCTCATATAGGATCGCAGAATTAACTGAGTTGAAGGCAAAGAACCCATTAGCAAATTTCGATCCTGAGAAGTACCCAAAGCTTTCAACGGTAATTTATTTTTCGCTATTATCTTGTGCTGATAACTTGAAAAGAGTTATCCTGGGACGACCTCCAGCGTGATTACAAAAGAAATCAAAAAAGACGAGATTTGAGAGGGTCATTGATTTAACTGTTAAATAATTCACACTGTATGAGAACGTTGCTACTGGTAAAACGTATGTATGGACATGTATGTAATTCGCGCATAGATTCATGCATACATAATGAATCCAAGTAGTTTGAGCTGATGAAAGGTTTTTTTTATGCCAAAGAATAATTCAGAATCCTTAATCATTTTGAGAATAACCCTTTCTCTATTTTAGCAAATCGTCTGATAAAATAATGGGAGATAACTCATTATCTTCATTATCTTATTATCTTGAATAATAACGTTCTCGAGAGCTCAACAATACAAAGAGAAAGAAATAAAGATTGAGACTAAATTAAAGTAAATACCAAGCAGACAACACTTAGCTTTTTTTGCTAGCTGGGTTTCCTCTTAATGGTTGAATTTTTCCATATCTTTTTTGAAATTATGAAGACTGAATGTTCTTGATTGATTTGAAAAATATTTTTCGGTAGGCGTTACACTTCGCAATTCGGAAATGTTATACTACGATTAGCAGCTCGGCAACTCAATATTATATCATTAAATCTTTTCCACAGAGAACCTAGCAACAGGTCATTCTTATTTCTGGAATGCCATGAGATTATCTTTTAAACAAACAAATTAAAAAAATCACTTTTTCTTAGCTTTCAGGTCGGTTCCAAAAACTATTTTTCAAAATAATCCACATCTCTTGCTGTTTCCATATGCTGATATTTATCATTCACGCCACATTAGTTCAAGAGTTCCATAGAATAAGCATAATATCCTTTAATTGCTTGAAATCTCAAAGTTTGAATCAGAACAGTATTGTTATCTGAAACCAATCTGTTGCTATTAATTATTTTAATTTTTGAAAAGGACTGAGACCAATCTCAGAATGGAGAAAAAATATACCGCGCGTAAACCAAAAGCAGCATTTCTTAGTCTTAATCTCATTTCAATACAGTTATCATCTGCTTTTTTATACTTTTGATCACTGGTTCCGTACTTTTCGGTGTATCATTTGGCGTTGTTGACACAACACAATACGGAATTGTTTACGATCACAACTGGCAAACCATCTCCCCAGGCTACAAAACCTCCGGCAGATATCTAGTTGGTATTTTGTTAACATTTTTCACTCAACTAACCTCCACCATCATCAGGTCTTGGAAGAACCTTCGTGAAATATCCCAGAACTGTCAACTTGGTACAATATTCCTACGAAAGCAGCGCACAGGTTCAATTTCCCTATCCGGTTGCCATAAAACAAGCTTATAGGCTCGAGAACTGGATGTTTGGTCTAGCGATGGAGTTCAAATATTTATAGAATTGAGCTTCTACTACACTTTAGTCCCAGAAAAGCTTGTTGACCTTTTCTTTGAGTAACTTTTTGGTCTATCAACCAGATGGTTATCAATTTCTCTAGATTCGGTGACAATTGGTATGCAGTTGTACTGAGACACGCGCTAGCAGCCTTGAGAAATACTGCAACGACGTTCAGCACAGCCTCTTATCTGAACCAAAGAGAAACAATTTCACTGGCCTTTAAAGACGCACTAACATCGATGTTCCAAAATAAGTTTCTCGGTGGCGCTGCTGTTTATGACTTCCAGCTGAGAAGAGTCAGTTTCGATGCGAATGTAAGCTATTCTGTTTTGATGGCAGGAAAATAAGATTGCTTAGTTTGACAGAGCATTGACGGCGAAAATAGCCCAGCTGCAGGCGAAAAATACAACTGAAATTCTCAGAAATTCCACCTTGATTGATAAAAGAACCGAAAAGATCAATGTCACAGCTTATAACAATATTGCCCTCATTAATGTAATATATTGCTGAGGGTTTTCGTTATTTTTCGTAGGCTCAAAAAACGGCGCAAGGTTTTGTCAATGTTTCTATTGCCAAAGCAAATTTATTCAATCAGACCATCTCACAATATGCTGAGAGCTACAAAGAACTATTCGATTCATTGGATCCATCGGGAACCGATCTCAACAGCACGCAGAAGCTCCAAATTATTTATGCCACTGAACTGGCACAAATGAATGCCAAAAAGTACGTTGTTGGTGCACAGAACGCTCTATTCAATATTTAGCGGCATTATTCAGCTTGCATATGATTTTATCCAATAGCTTCATATCATTTTAGTTATCTTCCAGCTTATTAATTGAAAGAGCGCATTTACAAATACCAACTGAAGTTTTATGATTTTTGTTTTGGCATTTCTGAACTGAGGGAAAGGGAGATTTTAATTGCTAGTAGAGGCAAAAGAGATAAGGATAACTGAACAACAACGAAAATTTATAGAGACTATTCTTGCATGTAGAGGCTTTATTTAAATAATGGGAATGAAATTTGTAAAGTGTTTACTTGGTTGCTGAATTAATGCATCAATTGAATGTCCATACTAAAAAATTCTTCATAAATTTTCAACTGTAATTTAAGCTTTCTGACTCGCAAAGGCCTTTGGTTGATAAGGACTGTGCTTAAGGAGTAATCCTAAGTAATTGTTATCTTTTTTTCTCTCGCCAGCTGCATGAAGATATTAGGCATGTACTACATAGCAATGATTTACTGATTTGCTTTGAATTCTTCATATTGTTATTCTTTAAAGTGGAAGTCCGAGTCGACAGAATCAGAGGCTATTGAAAATAAGGAACAAGGTCAAAAATCAAAGGAAAGTTGTTAGATTACAGATGCTCTGCCGGTAGGTTGTGAGTCTCCATCTGGGCCTGAGATTTTGGTTCCATGGGTCTTGTGAACTTTTTCATCTGAATTTGGTGTTTTTTTCTGGGCAAAGTTGAGTCTCGGCGAGGAGTTGCTCAAAGACTATGAAATTATTCGTCAGCATTTTAGTTTTTCATTCATTCATTACTGTTTTTGTCATCGTAGGACGTAAAGGAGAGTTAGAGTCATAGTCAGAATTCTTTTTTAGGTCTAAATTTAAAGTGAACACCTATTCGAAAACTCATAAGCATAATTCTAAAAAATATGTACTGGTGATTTGAGATTCGGTTTTGAGGTCGAGACATTCTTTCGCTCAATAGCTTGATTACCTTGCGATTGTTTCTGAGGTGATCCTTTCGCACTTTGGCGGTTTCTGAAATTTTTCAGAGGCGACGCGGTGGGGGAGCCTGGGCGAGAGCGAGCTGATAATGGCTGTTTTTGATGGTCTTGTGCGCTCAGCGAATAAATAACTCCTCCCTGTGAATTATGCAAATAACATTAGTGCATACAATGAAGAAGAATTGGATTTTACTCGTTGGCGAATTGGAGTTATCGTTGCTGAGCTTGGCTTTGAAATTTTTAAAGGGCTATTGAGAAGCTTGGAAGCATTGGCGCTTTCAGTATTCTATTGTACAGATTAATATTAATCCTACTCAATAGCCAACAATAATTGAGTACCGGAATTTTCCAAGCAAGCACAAAATGTTGGGGACCTTGCTGCTTATTTATTAAGTTAGAGACCATCTCAGACATCTGCTCGAATGCTGCAAACTTAAATAACAACCTTTTCAATGAGACCAAAAAGCGTCGTTCAGGTGATCATTAACTGTAATGAGATTGTTACTGTGGAAACTGAACTAATTTCGATAAGTTTTTATTTGCCTTCAAGTTCTCTTCCGAAGCTCTGAAAGATATGATCCCCTTATTTCTAGATGGGGACTTGGTCGGGCTATTATCAGGATTGTTTTCTTCGATACTCGTTATTAAAAGCATGAAACACTGTATTTTGATTACTTTGATTCATTTTGTAAGCATCAAAGATCAGCATCTGTTTCTTCCAATCGAAAGTTGTGAGGAAAATGTTAAACGCGCGTTCAGCGTAACTTTTTATCCTCTCGTCGTTAGACTTTTTTGAAAGGGCCCAGAGTGCCATTACTCCACCTAAACATCTTCAATTTCATTTTGATTTCTCGGAATTACCATGCGTTGCAAAGAAAAGCCTGATTCTTTCTGTTTCTCCCGAATCATTTGGGGAATTTTTCCTCGGCACAAGCATGCACATATTTTCTAAAGTCTTGAACGCATGCATTCGAAACTCTTCGTCATAGTCATTATACGTCTCCGACGAACAAGAAGTTAAGGTGATTTCCATTAACGAATGGAGGATTTTATTGCAAAGAACCTTATCACTTACAACTATGTCTTTCGAGAGACTGTTTATCACGTCAAGCTTTTCGGTGTATTAGTAAATAAGAATCATGATAACAAAAATTACCATAGCTGTCAAAATTGCAGTTTTTGTGTTTGATTTCGCTAGAATCTGAGAGATCGTTGAGAGAACAGGAGCTTCAACGAAAATGCTCACAGCTGGTGAGGTTGAAATAAGTTGCATTATCCTACAGCAAAAAACAGATTGTTTTTCCGTGATATTCTCAGAAGATAAAACAAGCTTCAATATTTGAAGGATTTGTGCCTGAACCCATTCCAAATCAATCAGCGTCATTGAAGTTTTAAAATTCAAATGGTTTTTTAGTATTTTGTAGGTTTCTTCGACATTAATCTCCTGTTGGTTGCCTTTTGATAGTGGTGTATCGTCGGTTTTAGAATCTTCTAATTCTGGAGTCTCAATTAGTCCCTTTGATAAGAGCACAAGCAAATTAGGCTTTTGCTTCTTCATTGGCTGTTCTAACTCTTTTATTGGGTAGATATTGCTAAAGAAAGAAGAGCGAGTGTTGACAGCCTTGGTACTCAGCGTGGAATTGCTCTCACAATAGATGAGCTCAAAGCCATTCGAACGGTCTTCCCTTGGCTTGATTTTCGGAGGAAACAATGGATCCACCGTCAACTCAAGGAGGTCATCAATCATCTTAGGGAGCAGGTCAGCGATATAATCGTTGGCTACTCCGAGGTAAGGATTTGTGTTTATCTGGTCAAAGATTGTAAGAAGATGTTTGAAAAAAATAAGAGAGTACCTCCAGCAACCAGGTCCGCAAATCTTCATCAATTAAAAAATCGTAACCAAAGAGCTCAAAGCAATGCTTTCGATTGTTTATATTCAAGCATCGCTTCCAAGCAAGAAAGGTATCAATAATGATATCTTTCATTCTCTGAACAATGTGCTGCTCGAAATTCACATTGTGATCAGGATAGCATTGTTTAATATAATTGGCAAGGAGCTCAAGACTGAGAGTATTGCCATCTTCAAATTTACCGTAGTTCTCGCCAAACTGTTGAAGACAATTATTCGTTAAATGCACATAATTATTGGAATCTTTCGGATCGTATTGGTCTGAAGAGGTTCGCATGTACCCATGACGGTAGAACAAAACTTCATGCTTGTTTGTGACAAGGACCCAGACACGGATATCAAATTTTCGGCCCTTGAATAAGAGAGGCTTTTCAATGTATTTTTGTACAACCCATGCGGTATTCCCCTGTTTTTGATTGATAAAGGCGAAAACGTCTTTTGATTTGCGAAATACTTCTATTCCTCTTCCTGGATCGTTATGGTAAGCTCAAAACACAGGTGCGATAAAAATATGACAAGAATTTTGAAAAGGAGAAAAAGAAATCGCATCAAATATATTAACAGTGAATAACCTTGATTAAGATTGGCTGGTTTTACGAGCCACATGTTTTCTTCACAATGTTTGGCTGGCACTGACTCTTTTTGAAAATTTTGTGAAGAAATCTCTTTCCAACGAGAAGCGAACTGCTGGGACTCGTTATCCTCGACTCTCGAGACTAGAATAAAGCTCGTTGGTATCGTGTCATAAACACTATAATTCGCGAGTTTAGCCTCTTCATGATTTGCATAGTATGTCTTCAGGGCACGAATCAATCCGGTTTTTGTGCACATTCCGCGATTGTTTTCGAAATGGTTGAACGCCTATAAAAACCCATGAAAGATGCTGAAAGGATTTGTACTGTACTTGAATAAAATTTTTAGGTTGCTTGCGGTGGATAGCATCCCAGGTCTGATACATCTATTTACATGCATGTGAACCTGAACTCAGAAACAGGTTTTAGTACCTCCGGACTAAAATTTGTTGGTCTCCATATAAAATTTGCTGTCAGTAATGTATCACGACCATCTTCCGCAAGCTGCACATAATTAGCAAAAGAGTAATTGAGATAGTGTTGAACCAATAATTACCTCTTCCCAGTTTCCGCGTTTTTGTAAGGCGCTCCGCACGAGATTACGATTATTTCCTGAGAACACAACGAATTTCTGCATCTTTTATTTAATTCAAGGATGGGAGTTTTCAGCGGATAAATTTGGTAAACCAGTATTTAGTCCTGAATCTTAAAATATTGTGTAGCATGTAGAATTACTTCTCATTACATCAGATATAAAATAAATTCATGTTGGCTGTGAATGGACACTTTTGGTAATTTGTATCAAACTCCCTCTTTTACATGTACAGCAACTATTCTAGAAGAGAAAGTTTCACTTAATATTCTTTTGAAGAAGTTAATATCGAGCATATTGCGAATTTAGCAATATCTCGCGTGAACTGTTAACCTTTTTGACTAGTATTTTTAAAGCTAAATCATCAAAGATAACTGGAAATCAAGTTCTGTTAACTGCATATAAGTTCTACTAACGACTGAGTTTCTCACATGTTGAGTACTCCGAGTTAACAAATTTGTCTTTTGTTTTTCTCAAAATAAAAGATATGTATTTGTTAAAACAGAAAAAATAAACGAGTCAAACTTGAGATTCCGAGCTTTTCTAATGAAAGTCAAGAGCATTCAAACTGTCATGCGGATCAAAATACTTTTTTTTAGTATTTTTCCAGCAACACATTTTCTCTCCAAAGTCCAAAGAAAGCTTTTCCGTTTTTCGGAGTATACGTGCCTCTTCCATGCACGACATCTCTGGCAAAGGTTCCCACGAATACATCACCATTCGCAATGAACAGCGTCGCTAAACCCTGCTTGACTCCTGCGTCGAATAATCCATCTAGTTTAGTCCATCCACCTCTTAACATTCTGAAATCAGTGCCATTAAACTCGCACTTAGAGTTGCATTCTGCATTATAGAGCGTGCCTCTGCCATGAAAAACATTATTATCCCATTCACCTTCATAAATTTTGTTCTTGTCGTCTAACCACAAGATGCCGTACCCCCTCATCACTCCATCTTCCCAGTTACCTTCATATCTGAACCCCTCCTTATAATAAAAGGTTCCTCTTCCATGCCTTTTGTTCATGTATTTCTCTCCTTCATATCTCGTTCCATCCGAGTATTGTTCCACGATGATGGTATAGTTTAATGGATCCATGCCCATTAGTTTTCCACCACTACCGCTGAGATTTCTGCGATGTGGGCTGAGCCCAAGACGAGAAGTAGGTGGATTTGATGCTTTATTTCCCAGCATAGATTGTAAATACCCTCCTCTGCCTTGGATCGGAGAGCCTTGGGAAGTTGGTTGAGAAGATGCTTGGGCTTTGCCGACTTGTTCGGCATACTTCTGGAGAATAACCGACTGTTCAAATTTCTCCTGATTCTCGCCTACCAGGTTTTCTGTGGAGTCTTTGCGCGGTGATGATCTTGAATCTGGACTACTACCATAGTATGATTTTGGAGAAATGATCCTCTGAGGGCTTGCTACTACTTTTTTGCCTAAAACCAATAATAATTTGGAAAAAATCGCTTTGAACGTTAAAACCTGAGTTGGAAAGATTGCTGGCACTTCCTTGAGAGCTTCTAAAATAGTTTGCAAGCTTTTGGCCTGGGGAGCCTGATGCCACAATCTTGTTATTATTTATTCTTGCTATAAAAATCATTAGTATTAATTTACTTGTGTTAAATTTACATGAATAAGCAATGTGATCCTGACTACCAAGAGGTACTCCCCCGTAACCTTTCCGCTCAACAGAGGAGTGATAAATGGATCGACTTGTTTGGATTTGGAAGTCAGGAACACTGCTGACTGGAATCGAACTCAAAGAGTTAAGGTTCCGGCTTGACTGTGTGTAATCCTGCTTCAGATAGGGATTGGCCGTTCCTGTCCCTTGGAAGGATCCGACGCTGATATTTGATGGGGTTCTACCTCGGTAAGTGGGAACATAGCTAATATAAGCGTTCTTGTTGCCAAGGTTTGGACTGGATTTCTCTCGCAGAAGCTCATTGGATTGCCATCTTTGATGGTGAGGTGAGCTGTTTTGGAGAGGTTGGTCTCTTTGTGGGCTTCTAGTTGGCGATTGAGCTTGACCATAAGGACGTCGTTCACGAGGACCGTAATCAGTATGTGGACTGAGTTGATGAATGTCTGAAGGCGAGAATATAGTTACTTATTGAACACAATACGCTAATTTTACTCTGTTCTGGTTCTACCTGTGAGGGACTTTTCCTGTGAGAGGATTTATTATTATTAGGTGACCGAGGAGAATTTCGGTCAGGACTTCTTACTTTGGAGGACGCTTAAAATAACATAATTTGTTACTATCAATATAAAGTGGAGAGGGGTTACTTTTGTTTTGGGAGGATTTCTCTGGAGAAGACTTCTTCCCGCCTTGATAATTAGGCTTGTACTGAGTTTTTGAAGGATCCTCAATTTGTTGAGGATAAGCGCCTTGAGCAGTTTTGAGATATGGATTTGACGCAGTTTTGGGGTTCGGCCCTACATTTGTTCTGTGATAGCCATTTGATAATTGATCTCCTTTGCTATATGAAGATGTATTTTGATTTTGGGTGTCATTCATGGGAAGTGTTCCAGTGTTCACGCTGCTTGCGCTTGGTCTGTATGAGTATGGTTCATTTTTAGTGGCTGGCTGAGTGCCGGCCTGCAAATTTGTTTGGGCGCCTGTATTCGTGGTAGAAGCAGAGACCAAGTAATGGTCAAGCATTTTACTGAGGCTGCTGTATTGGTCAGACCATTCTTTGTCGCGGAAATCAATTGTTTTGACTTTTGGTCCTCCTGTGCTGTTATCCATGCTTGTCACTGCCCTTGCTGAGTTTTATCAAAACGGATCTTAAAAGTGATTAATTTTTTGTAATTAGGAGTTACCTGTTCTTAGAGTTTTATCTCTGAACTAAAATATCCAACACAACAGAAGATATAAATTAATTTAGCAGACATGAGCTGATATCATTGAGCTCTTCTTCGTTTTTCATTAAAACCGTTGTGGTTGTTCGAAGTGAGGTAATTCATTAAAAAACGAAATCCCCTGGCTGATCTTGTACACTTTTTTTTCATTCTTACCAAAGCACGATAGAACACGCCATCTTAATCAGCGAGCTTTGATTTTTGTACTTCTTGGACTTGTAAAATTATTCAAGAAGTAACCTTTGAGTCCAAAAAAGGAAGCTCTAACAGCATTTATTTAAAAACGAGCTACAAAAAATTTGTATTTTCTTGAAACAAGAAATCGGAAAAACTTTCAGTTGAGGATGGTTGAATCCACAATCATTTCAGGAAGAAGCATTTTCTTATATTAAGTTATTGTTATAAATTAGAATGAATAAGCATGAAACTGCTTAAAAACCCTCAACTCACAATTCACTGAATTTTACAACATTTTTTGGTTGCGTAGAATGCTTTTGGCTCATCTTTTCCTCATTTAAATCGTTACAAACTTGGGTCAATATGTTATCGTCAATGTCCATGACCTACCAACAAAGTTTTGCTCACGTGTCTGTTTAATTCTGAAATTTTTACCCAGTTATTTTTCATAAAGAGCACCATTGACTCTTTGATCTTTTTCACCCCTTGAAGCTCGTCTAACGATCCCACAACAATAAGCTTCTTCTTCGCTCTTGTGAGAGCAATGTTGACGTCTTTCCAATTCTGAGATTTAATTTTATTACTTCAAAGCGAGAAAACCGATCGATTACTTTAAACAGCTCCTCTTCTGACTCTGCCCCGATATTCAAGTTCATAACAACGCAATCTTTATCCATATCTTGAGCCTTGTCGACCTTCAAAGTATCTACCTTATATCTCTATAGCGATTGCCATTACTTAAGCTCATGATAACTTCATTATCCTTACGTTTAGTTTTGAATAAATGTAGTTCTTTTGCCGTGTGTAGGCAGTGATCACCCCAACTTCCTCTGAAGAGACTCCACAGCAAAGGATGGTCTTCACAAGATACACAACAAGCTTGCAATCAATTTTCATAGTAGTGGATGTATCTAGAGTGTTATGACTCTTTGACGGGGTTTTGGTCAGACTCCGAAACCCATTTGAAAGCGCTCCTGATCCGACGCTGTTCGAATTACTGTGGATGCTGAAGTAATCCGACCAAGCTTCTTCAATATGAGACTCGTAATAGTCAAGCAGCTGTTCATTTGCATTAGCGAGGAGCTGACTTGCGCTTATATTAAGAAAGATAACTCTCTTTTCTGGGTCGAGGATGTTCACCAGCCATTGTTTCTCCTGGCTCCTCCTAAGAATTTATTAAATGATGCGATAAAAACCTCTTGATGTTACGCTAGCATTGAAAGGTCTAATTCTAATTTGCTGCAAGCAATGATCTCATTAGCAGCTTTCAGGGCATAATTGTAAACCAATTCGTTTGCTATGCTCATTATTTGCTTATTCATTCGATACTTCATTTGAATGTGAATTCATTGTACAAAAGTAAAGGAAATTTACCTGATAAGTCAAGAACGAAATCGCCTCAGGCCGTTTATTGCAAAGCTTTTCGAAGAGGCTCACTGAGAGGCCTTTCTTCCCGCTCTTGCTCTTAACGGTAGGTCTAAACTGACAATAATCTCCAATGAGTATAAACTTCCTTGCGTTGAGTAACGCGCTCAGCAAAAGAGGTTCAACAATCTGCGAGGCTTCATTGACAATGCAAACATCAAACTTTATCTGATCTAAATCAACATTTTCAACGGATAATTCAGAATTTTTCGGCTTACTCAGCAAGTTTGAAGACGCTTGTGTGCAAATGGTTGCAAGTATCTGCTTTCTGTCCAAATTTTTATTATATTCATCAATTGATTTGAACTGCTTTTTGTCGTTGAACAAATCTCTGACACCTTCATGTATCTGATACTTGCTTGGCGAGATTCTTGTTATTTTTGATTTATACTCCGGGAAAAGCTTGCACATCAAAATCAGAATGCTATCCAACCCAGCATTGCTATGACACGTTAAGAAAACTCTTTTTTTCAAATCCACAAGCATTCGAAGCAAGACCAAAGTAAACAATGTTTTTCCAGATCCTGGAAGCCCATATACGAGATTATAATCGATAGCTCGTAGACTCTATCACAGAATTACAAAGAATTCAAGCAGAGTTAGATTTACCTGAGAAAGCGCGCTTAACTGATCATTATTGAAAACAAATGGCAATTTCATCTGCTTTATGAGCTTTTCCTCTTCATCGGTTAAATCCCGAAATTTTGGAGCTACTTCCTCGATGATTAGATCTGAAAGACGAGTGCAGTTAGGATTTCTAATTAAATCCACGAGGTTTCCACGCATTATAGGAAAATAATCCTTCTGTATATTAGTAATTTTCCAAATGATTCGAAGCTCTTCTTCTTCACCAAAGGCAGGTAGACGCTCATAGTTCAATTGCAATGTATGTGGAAGCAACTTCAACTTGAACGAAATCGCGTAGAATTTGTTTAAACCATCCTTCGTCCTATGAAATCGCCGAGATTCGATGTAGCCTTTCATGATGCAATCCAGCCCGGATTGAGTAATTTTGACATAATCTCCGTTTTTATATTTCTCCAAAAACATGTGACATTTATTCTTATCATCGAAAACAGTACTAAACGCGATTATAGGCATATTCTGGTATGAGTTGCTGCTTTCATGATTTCTCTTTACACATAATTCTCGGAAATCCGCAAAATTGTCCATTTCAATCAGGTTGATTTTCAGCTGGTTTTCATCTGACTCCTCATACTCTTTGTTTTTTTCCACCGCTTCTTCTTGATGAATCAAAAGCATCCAATGCTTGAAATACACTTTTTGAGAGATTGTAAGCTCTTCTTCAACTTGTTGATATGCTCCAAACTTCGGCGTGTCCTCGATGTCCATCATGTCGTTACTCTTCGAGTCGATTCTCCGAAGCGAATTATCCGACCCTTTTTCCAAGGTCATATTGACCATACTACACAATACATTCATTTTGCAGTTATTGCATTCCCTTACGCTCGTGATCATTGGAGGGAGCGAAATCTCGTCTGTTTTGTTATAAAGTACCTTCAGAAACTTCGCCAGGAAATTTCGACGAATCAGCAAATAGATGACTTCGTCTTGGCGCGGAACTATCTGAATGAGCTTTTTCTTTCGGAGGTAGTATAGAATCCCGTTGACGTCCTGGCTCTGTTTATATTTCTGCATAACAAGCAAACAATACAGTATCGTCTGCCAGTTGTTGCCGTGGTACTCGTTTTCTCCAGTCTTCAGTTCAAAAGGAATGATTGCTCTTTTGAGTTGATTCTTCGAAGTATATTCAATTTGAACGATTAAATCGAGCTTGCCTTTGATTCCCATGTTGTAAGACACGATGGTTTGCTCAGAATTCAAAATTTTCAGTATACGAACGTTTGTTTCGACGTCTCTCTCTTCAAGCGGCAGGAATAGTCCTTTAACTAGAGAATCAAAATTAGGCATGGCTCAGCTAGCTTCAGATTACTGATATGATCGTCTTTCCACTGTTTAATCGAAGGAATGAACTCCTTCATCTCCTGCCGAATTTCTTCTGGTTTCGCGTTATTATACCTGAGGGCATCAATGTTCTCTTGCACAAGAAGATCAACTTGTTTTTCTGCTTTTTTGCCCTGGATGACCTCTTTTTGTAAGAGCAGGTCTTCCCAAAGACCATGCATCATCGTTCCTTTTGTCGTAGGAAGCGTATCACGCTGATGAAACAGATCCTGGAGAATTGATTTTCTGTAACAAGGACTTGAAGAGATGATTTTTGAAGGAGTGAGATGAAGCGATGGCTCGATTATTAAAAAATTTCGATGGAAAAAACATGATAGTTCCTCTTCGATCTCGTCGGTTATCAGCAGCGATCGTGTCTCCTCACAAATTTTACCAAAAACCTGTACGACATCCCCTTCATCCAGCGGTAGGTTAACCCATTGTCCTTTGAGTATCACATAAAAGGCAGAATTTGTCTGAAATGTTATGCATTCAAGTGTCAAAATCTTTATCGGGATTGTAATCTTCAACCCGTCACTAAAGATTTTGTGCCTTGTTAGTATACTCACAAATTTTTTCTCTGGGTCGTCTTTATTAGTGTGGATGGAGGTAACTCGAAAGGCGCTGTCATCAGAATTCAGGATTTTAAATAACTCTGTTTCTTTATTTTGGTTATGCTCTGAGAGCATTGAATCAACCAATTTATCGAGTTCATCAAGGTCTTCACCGTCGGCTTGAATAAAAGTGAGTAAAAAGTTGAAGTTAAGACATACAATTTGATCTTGTGGGGTTTTGTGCCACAGAATGTCCGAATTCGTCCAATTTCGTTTTCTTGAGGGTATGAGTCATTAGGGAGTCTGTTCAGGATAGTGCTAAGGGATAGAAGATGGTCAGGAAGTACCTATATTGCTGTTGCGATAATTCAATCGTCGCAAAAATTATTTGAGTTTCCCGGTTTATTTTTATTTTTCCGGGAGCCGTATCTAGAAGATCACAAAAATAGTGCAGAATTCTTTAAAATAGTATAACAATTTCAAACAATACTATAAAAAATGAAGGCGGGCTTGATATCTGAGATAGAATTTGGAAATATAAGGCACTCAAGCCCATATTTTTCAGACTAGTTAATACAACAATAAAATTAAAATCTATCAATAAAATCTTTGCAACAAATCACAAGGTATAATGGAATTATCCACATTTGAGGCATTTTCTATCATTATGATCACCATTTCCTCCTTCCCTCATTTATTTGAGAACTTTTGTTCTTAGCTAGGAAGTTGTGCCAACGGATCGACACTCAGCAATTAAGTGGTGCAACTCCTGAAATACTCGAGATTTCAAACAAAGTAAATGGAAAATTTCCCTGATGAAGTCATAATCATTTTCCATTTCAATAGAAGACTTTTACAACTCCTGCTAATCAAGCATACCAGAGAAACAACAAAAACAATTTACAAAGGCAATTCATAAACTTGTTCTAACTGTCAAAATTATTTGTATTCGATTAAAAATTTTAAATTCTACATCAATAAATCAACTGACTTTTGTCATAATGCAAGCTTGACACTACCTCAGCTTAATTTTCATTCCAATAATTAACTATAGCACGCAAACTGCACCGCCACCAAAAAGAACATCTTTAATCGTTTGGTCACAATCTATAAATTACTAATTCCAAGAAAATTCTACTTATGCAAGAAAGTTAATTGTTTTTCGAGATCCAAACCTCTACTTTAGTTGGAAATCGTACGTGATTGCTTCTTAATGATATTTATGAACATGATAGATATGAATGTTCAAAATTCAACTGTATTCCAATTCAATGGCTAATAATGAGCAAGTTTAGTCGAAAATGTGAAAAATTCAATCATAATGCAAAAAGTTAGAAAAACATTCCAAGTAAATTGCTGATATTACCTATCTTTACATTAAAATTAACTAGTATTTTCCAATTCGAGGGCTTAAAAACTGTCCTTTATTTGGTCCTTCATTTCCCAAAGGCTTCGTCCCTTCTTGAGTATCAATTTGTTTCAGACTTCTTGACTTTGTTAGTCTCTTCCCTTCAGTTTCATTATTTTCTGGCTCCTGCTTATTTTTCGATACCATTCCTTTTAGATTAAGTGGCTGGGAATAACGATTTGGTCCCATTCTATTCAATTCTTGCTTTAACTCTGACGGATGTGCCAGCTTCTTCGGCAGAGACCCCGTCAAAGGTCTTAATTCTCCCATTTTTTTTATTTTGTCTGAATGATCATGTACAGCCGTTCCTTTCCGTACAAACAATAAGTTCTTTTTGGGTACATAGTCAGATTTATAAGGGGCGTATTTATCCTCTTTATTTTTATCTTTCTTTCCTAGCTGCTTCGCGTTCTGGTGGTGTTCTCCTTTGACGTACAGATTCTGAATGAATTTATTGAAATTTTTGTAAAAATAAACGTTGATGTTTGAATTAGTCACTTGCAAATTTCCTCTGGGTGACTCTGCAGTGTACAGGAGGCTTTTCAAACATTCATTTGTTGAGTTTGCTTTTGGATTCATTTCAGGCGGTTCACGAGGAGAATGATGAGTTGTCATCACAGTTGACTTCGGAAGTAGAGTTGGCGAGAGGAGTCTTGCGCTAGTTTTTTTGCCGTCAACGGGAAGCTCGGAATTTTTGGGTTTATCAAGCGAGAGCTGAGGAATCCTTTTCGGCAGCCGTCCAATCGTTTCTAGTTTCCCCTGCTTGAATTTCAAATCACCTGAAGGCGCTGAATGGAGTTTATGTTCTCGCTCGAGCTCTTTAATTGAATTTTTTATCTTTTCCTGATTCGTTTGCTTTGAGATTTTCTCAAGTACTGCTTTTTGATGCGAGTCCGGCGAAAGTGGCTCCAAACCTCGATTTCCCTTCAAAATTGTCTTCAGAGACAAATTGCTATTTGCTAGTTCCTTTTCATACACCTTTCGCAACTCTTCCTCTTGCGCAGCTTCATCATTTCGGTTATATTTATCAATCAATCCTCTTTTCTTATTAGGGATCAAGACCGCTCGACCTTCCCCCTTTTGTCCATCTGTCGGTTTGATATCATTGGTAAACTTGCTAGAGGATTTAATTTTCGAAGATTTATTCTCGCTTGGTTCGGTCTTTGCACGGAAATTTTCATCAAGATGGTCTTGGTCACCCTCTAATGAGTGCCTCTCGCCTGCACTGATAAATGACTCTTCAGGCTATTTGATTTTTCGATAAAGAGTTAATGATTATGACCGCATAGAAGTACTGTGAAACTTACAATTGTCTCGAGGTTTTGGCTATAGTGTTTCTGGTAGCTCTGAATCAGATGGTTGATAAATGGACACTCCTCGTGGACGTACCTGCACACGAGCTCAATAGCCTTCAAATGGAAGGATTCTCTAAATAAACAGTTTGAATGAATCACAAAGGTAATGCAATAATGGTTCTCACGATCTCTTGTATCCTTCAGTTTCCTTCACTTCCTCTTTTATGTTAGATTTATCAGATGTCGCATTACTCAACTTGGCAACCTCCAAAAATCGCATTTCTGTTGCCACTGTAAAGAAAGCCAAACTCAAATATATCAACTATCACGCATAAAAACGGAGTTAGTTCTGAAAAAACGTTCATCTATACCTTCTCATAAAGAACGTCTCTTGTCAATTCATGCATTAGATCTGATTTTGAGGCATAATCTTTATATAGCATGGGTTTCATGTGCATCATTGCACCGATATTCAAATTTTCAAGCCACTCAAGCTTATGTTGCACGCCGAGGATAGTTCTTTTGCTCGTCACTTCATCGGGGATATCGTCTTTTTGAAATTCCTTTCGGAAATATTTTTCGTTGTTTTCTTGGATAGTTTTCCAATGGAAAAGCGATTTTTTCGCTTCCAGCAAAGCCACTGATCCTTTCTCAGGATCAAAGTTTGAGAGCGATTTGATCACGTCCTTCAGAAACGGCATCGCTGAACGCAGCAATTTCTGGAGGTAATCTGTTTCCTCTTTGTACGTCTCACCTTTCATATCATGTCTCTGCTCAAAGTGAAATCTTTCTAAAGGCCCTCGATTGCTCTCAAGAGATCCTGGCCGCCGTTGTTGCGCTTGTTGCTGCGCTTGGATTTCTTTGTTCAGATCGTTAGTGTATTGCAAGCAGTCACTAAACAACGAATTCATCAAAGTGCCAGCCTCTTGCCCATATTTCAGCGCTTGTTCATGACTATACATTGAGTATTATCGTAACAATGCATGAAATATGTCTATTACTTTCCCATTTGTGAGAGTACAGCGCAATGCTGTAAATATACTCTAATCAAGAAATATTTCTTCCTCAGTTTAACTGCCAATAATTCTACGATCCCCTCTTGCTCAGATTGCTGCTTATTTTCAGTGCTTGCATATTTTTTATAGGCTTCTTCGTCATGCGCGAGACTTTCTTTGATGTTGTATATAGCTCCGTCAGCATAAATTGAACACTTCTCAAGTACCCAAAGTCTAATGGTATTCAGGATTGAATATTGCCACAACAAGCAAGTGTGATTACCCTTGATACGCACACGCGATATTGTATAATATAGTAATAACAAGATTCCGATCGACTGGTTTACCACTCGTTGCAATAAGCTAGGGGATAATAATTGGAGATTAAGATGGCATTCGCCGATTTAATTACCTCAAGAATTTTTTCGAGTTTCTCCAGTACTTTGAGAGGTTCCTTGCAATTTCCATTTTCTATCAGAACAGCGGCTTTGTCTTGAGCCTCTATGATTATTTGCCATATTTTCTCTAGTTATTAGGGATGTATGCTCAAGGGAAGAGAGAGTGGAATAAATACCATCATATTTAAGAGTCTCTGAAGAAAGTAAATTTTCTATTGCTTCTACATTCGCTATTCCCAAGTCATGCTCTTCCTCGTCAGATGTATCAATCACTTCCTGGTCAGTTCCATCCTCCACGCTGGCTCGCTGCATTGGGTTATCTTCGTTCGGAGTAGGTTTGGGCTCCTGAGGTTGATGAGGTTGAGTCTTCTCGATATTCGATTTGAATTCTCGAGGCTATAATGTGTTACGTTTTCATCAAATAAGTAATAGCGTACTGAAAAGTTCATTTTGAATGCGGTTTCCATGTTCGAGTTTCACAATGGTGGTGTTTGGTATTCTAACGACTATTTAATATGTATTCTTCTTAATTCGGGTGTCGTTGTTGCTTAATGATCGAGAATAATTAATTCATTAATTTAGTTAAAGAACTTTTTAGAATATTCACTGTGAGTGAAAAAAGCATAACTCCTCTCAAAGAACCGATAATTGAAAAACGAAACTGTAGAATATTTTAATTGAATTCAAGCTCAACTTCTATGGAGGGTAGTAGTTAGTAGTTCTCATCGTATATTTGAATCATTTTATACTTCACTGTTAGAACAGTTCTCTGTTCTTATAAGGCGAAAATCATATCTCATATCGTAGTTTCTTGCTGCTGATTCTATATCACCCTTGTCATCTGATGATTGAATAAATTTGAAGCGTCTGAGGGGAGGTGGAGGAAATTTTAGAGAAAACATGTAGGTAAATAATGATTCTGCTATTGATAGAAAAAAATTTAATTTTTTTCATACTCGTATAGTTACACAATGAATGGAAAGGACATACAGTTGATGTCGTGGCTTAGACTGACTGATGTCATAATGGCATTTTTTATTGAATTCCATAGAAAGTTAATGGTCAATAGGAAACAAAATAGAATGACAACTAAATGTATTTAATTAGAGAGACTTACGCTAATCCTTTTTCACTATATCTTAGATTCGAGTAGCCATAAATTTCCACAGCTTATTCCATGATAGTAGCTTTCGGACTTAAAGAAGGTTACTTGGTATATCGATTTTCAGAACGCAATTTAAAACAACAAGACCTTGCAATGAAATATATTTTTTAAAAAAACTGAACTTCTTTGGTTCAAATTATATTGTAAAATTCAATTTGAAAAAGAATAAACCATGAATTCTGAATCTCTCTCTGAATCAAACCAAGTTGAACAATCCAACGGCTCGCGTATCTTCTCCATGTTGAACTTTACGGGTTTACAAAACTTCAGCGCTATCACAAATCAATTTGCCAAGAAAAGAGAAGAATCGCATACTACTCCACCAGAGAACATTAGCGAAATTCAATTAAACGATGTGTCTTCCATTCAACTGGATCAAACTGACAGAGCCTTGACAACACGCCATCAGGGAGCGGTTACTGAAAGGGCTGAAGATACTTCCATGATCGATACAAAATCCGATCGACCAGATCTTGAGCAGCTCAAACTGCAAATTTATTCAGAAATAAAGAAAAATGTGTTGGATTCTGCTCATAGAACTTCCGAAACCGAAGTCACTAATCGAATTAGATTCAAAGGAATGTCTTTACAACCCAACCTTGTGAAAACAAAAGAGAAGAAAGAGCTCAAGGACTCACTTTATGCTCTTAAGGATACTCCTAGCACACCTTTCATTGATTTCAAGAAATTCATGGCAAAATTCTGGACTTTGCTTTTATTTTTCCTCAAATTCCTTGGCGTGTCTATCCTAATAGTAATCATTGCGGAGTTCTCCACCTATCATTACTCTTTTCCGGGTTTCCAGAAATCGTTTTGCTTGCTGATGGATGGGCTTGGAACAAGTATTGCTCTTGTTATTCTCGTGCACAATCTTCTCACGAAGCACAACGAGGCAGAAACAGAAATCTTGGTTAAATATCGAGGTGTGTGGAAAGTTCATTTAGCTGTGGTCTTTTTCACGACAGGAGGGACTAACTTGTTGGGTTTCATATTCTTTGACTTGGCCTATCATCACCCTATCTGGATCTTGATCATAAAAGCCATCTTGATCTTCGTCGACATGATAATCTACGCGCTTTACCTGAGCTATCAACGTCAGAGATACAAACAGCACCAGGAATTCAGCTTGGAGCATAAGCAAGTCAGAACGTTTTTCAATGTGAACGTTTATAAGAATTTTTCCAAAGAAATGCAAAATATGCAGGAGGAGATAACTAAGAAGACTGAGGAAAGGGCGAATAAGCTGAAAACTGTCAACGCAGATATCCTGGGGAAGAAGAGAGAGCAGAAAGAAGAACCAACTCCTCAGAAGAATCTGTCAATTCACCGCAATCAGCTGCTTAAAGGTCGCCATCACCTGACGAATATGCTCACGTTTCGCAAAGGATTTTTGTTCAGCTTATTGATCACATTGCCGTTCTTCCAACTCCTCATAAGTATCGAGCTGCTCATTGCTGTGAAGAACCTCGTGAACGATTGGAAGCCAGGCGTTTTCTTAGTATCTATCGCTTATCCGATCATAATGTTCCTTATTAAGTTGATATTACTCTACATTCAAAGATCCTCGAATGACATTATGAGCAGAGAAAACGTTGAATATATCTGCTTAACATTTGCAGCGCTACCCTTCCGGTTCTTCTATGTCGCACTCAATGAAGTATATGACGGTTTCATCCTCATCGTGATAAAGTTGGCGTACAAAACATGCGTTTATCTCATCTATGCGCTCATTCTGCCGCGGCTTTACAAAAAATTAGTCTCAAGGAATTATCTCGGAAAAGTTCGACAAGCCGCCCAAGAGAAACCACCAGCTATTATTGCTGACTTGATAAAAGCAAATACCAACACCCTTCCAACGGCTCCTGATAAAGGAAGAGATAAAAGCCCGAAAGAGGAGAGACAGACAGTGACTCTCGGCGATGAAAGACGAGTGAGAAAGTCGCGATTTAGAGGAACGAAGAAAAATATTTTTGACATGATAGAAGAGCAAGAGAGGAAACAAGAAGAAAGCCAAAAGCACAATTACGAGGCGATTATTGTGAAGTTTAACATCCTTCAATTCGTTGATATTTGCTACCTTATCGCTGTGTTGATCGGACTGCTTGCTCTTCGTATTTTTCAAATTACTCATCCGCTAAGAAGGCTGACTTATGATGGGATGTGGCAAATTGGAGTTTGGAATTCTGTTGAATTCATATGCGAGTTAGCTTTTATGGGCATAGTGCGGTTTTTCTGGAGAAGAAACCAAGAGTTCAAGAGAATCTTGACTTCGACTGACACCTGGCATTTTTTGAAGTCTAATTTTGCAACGGGTGTTGCGTTTCATTTGATGTGTTATTTCACTATATATTACTTTGTTTCGAACTTCTGGGACTCCGATATCGAGACCTTTTAAATGAAACGGAGGTCCTATGAGTTTTCGTAACGTAATAAGTATTTAAAGTTGTTTTAGTAAGAACAGTGATAAGGATATCTTGATTCCATTTTTCCTTACTGTAAAGACAAATTCACATTGATTTCATGTATCCATAGAAAATAGTATATTTTTGAGACATCTAATACGCTGGTTGCTATGATAGTGATTGAGGGTTTCTGTTCTAATCATCAATAAACAAGCAAAATAGCTAATTTCAACTCTTTTTTCACTTCTAAGGGGTGTGTTTTTTGCTTGTAATGAGTGTACAGTTTCATTCAAACTTGGAACATTGAATATTTATTTAGGGGTAAGAAAGGTATTAGATTTTAAATCATATCTATTAATTTCAACTCAAAAAGGAAGTCAATCGCAGTCTCACTTCAATGATCTCCAAATTCCTATTTGCTACTGCAGCTGCCGGACTATTCGCTGCTCATTACAAAACTAATAAACGCCGCAAGCTCACAAAAGAATTTCTCGAACTGCGAAAAGCCCCAACCTTTGATTTCGACTATACTCGCTCTCTGAACGACCTTCCCAAGGGCACCCTTGTTGCCCTCTGCGCAGAACCCGATATTGAAAACGCTGCTCCCAAAAAGAGTCTCTATAACCCCAAAAGGAACATCTTATTCTCCGTCGTGACTGGGAAACCTCCAAAAAAGCCCGAGATAAAACAACCCGAGACCGATGAAAAAGCCTCTGAGGAAAAGATTGATGAGATCTCTTCAGAGGATCCTGTCCTCATACATGACCACGCCATTCTCCCGACATATTTCTTACTAAACACGAAATTTGAGCGTATTCGAGTCAACTTTGACACTACAACTCCTACTGTGTTGTTTGGTATCAAGCCAATCGCTGACAATATTCCTCCAGAAAAGGTGATTACGTCAATTCATGAGAACAAGACTCTGTTGCCTTCTTTCTTCAGGAAAAAGCCAGCAGAATTCCAGGAAATTGGAGTTGATGCTGAGGAAAAATATGTGTATATTGGAGAAATTTCGCCACCTAGTGCAAATGCTCATGACGCAAACGTGAAGGCGGATTTAGAGATGAAAGTTCGGTACGTGCTCGGTGAGCAGAAGGAGTTCTATTTGAAACATTTGGACAACAAAATTTTCCAAGCGGGTAAAGGCGTGAAGGCGCTCTGTGGTATGGTCATTGCACTCTTTTTGGTAGATCGCATTATTCCGGCTGTGATAAAGTATCAGAGAAAATCTCAAGCAGTGAGTGCTGAGAAATAAAAAATATATTTGTTTCGCTGTCTTTGTGTTTACATGTTAAAAGTTTTCTAAATAACCAATCATCAGAATAAACAGTCCTCTTAATAGATACGATACACTGATTTTATGGCTTAGTATGACTTTGTTATGCAGTTTAAGGTGAAAAGAGTTCTTAGATAGTGAGAAAAATTAGAAATTATTCCTAAAGCATAGGATATTGAATTGAGGAATAATCATAGAGCCATTCTATAGGTAAGAGAGAACTGGTTGATTTGGAAAGCTTTGTATCTTGTTACATACACTAGCAGACTGGCATTGGGAGTGCAATGGTTACTGAGTTGTCATTAAAATATATATCATTTAACTTTTTTCGTGTGAAAAATTCCTAAAGAATCGATTAAGGAAGCTTTTTAAGAAATTTTAATCGCAAATCATCAGTATTTAAAACTGTTCCATATACTGAGAAAATAAAGTGCCCAATATCGTGGTAGCACTCTAATGATTTAGAATCACCCCTGGAATCGCATATCTGATTGTTTGTGAAACTGTTATTTGCTAAACGCGTTTGACTGATTGAGACTGCCTAGCCTTTGATTTTTCAACTTCATTCGTAATTCTAGATCTCATTGTATTAAGAAACCTTCCTCGTACTCCATGACAAAGCCTTGGTTCTCGCACCCCCATCATTCACTACGATAGGCCCAATTTTAGAATTCCAAGGCGTTTTTCTGTTTTCGATAGAACAAAATAGAATTTGCTTAGAATTTCAACTTTCTAAGCTTACACAATACTCCGTTAGCTTTATTTTAGTACTAATCTGATAATATAATCAGGTGACTTTTATGAAATTCGAATCGAAAGTATAACCTTCTCTCTATTGATTAACCGATCAGTATTTTCGAGCCCCATCAATTTTCAGCGATTTCTAATAAAAAAAAAGCTACTCTAGCTCCTCAGCTCACAGAGTTGCTCTCTCCTCCCACTCACTGACCAAGGGCGCGAGTCCACTTACCGTAAATCAGAAATCAGTAATTCATATCACAAAGTTATTTACTGACTGATCTGAAAATAATGGAATTAATCTATTCCGCAATTCTTAGTCTTAAAACATTTCAAGGTGTTACTGTACGGGTTGTCCAATTTAAATACAACAAAAAAAAAGCCCTCCCAGATAATATTTAAAAGGATATTTACTCTTATCAGAATTCAACTTTACCTCATGCAAAGAAAAGACCCTGTACCTGATTGTCTCATCATGGTGAGACCAACGGACTTCGGATTCAACGCGGAGACTTTCGTCGACAATGTTTTTCAAAAAGCATCCAAAGATACCAACGAGGAAATTCTCAAAAAAGCTCAGAAGGAATTCGATGACTACGTCAGTCTCCTCCGTGAGAAAGGCGTGAAAGTTATCGTTCTCGACAAGGCTCTTATTCCCGAACTCAGGGAAGTAAATATGCCTGATGATGTCTTCCCCAACTGGTTTTCAACTGAGCCAAACGGCCTGCTCATCACGTACAAAATGATGACTCAGCTCCGCGAAAACGAAAAGCAACTTCTGAAATACCTTCGACGAGCCTTATATGAAGAAGGCTATCAAGTCTCAGGAGAACTGAACATCGGTTCAGACTATGACCCCCCAGAATACTGCCTCGAGGGCACTGGTGCAATGGTGTTTGACCGCAAGAATAAAGTGATATTCTCTGGACGCTCGAAAAGAAGCCATCCGAAATACTTTGAAAAAGCCTGCGAAATACTTGGTTACAAAGGGATAATGTATGAAACTGAAATGAGCAATGGCGAGCCGTTGTATCACAGTGATCTGTATTTCTGCTTGGGTCAGGAATTCGCTGTGATTTGCTTGGAGGCGATCAAAAAGCCTGGAAGAGAGAGAGTGAAGGACCAGTTGACAAAGATGGGTAAAGAGATCATTGAATTGTCTCTGGAGCAAGTGGAAAAGCATTTCTGTGGGAATATACTTGAGATTCAGTCACAAGTGGACGGGAAAAAATATATTATTATGTCAAAGAACGCTTTGAAAGGATTCAACGAAGACCAGCTGAGCAGAATTTCGAAGTATGGAGAGATTCTCGCTGTTAGCATTGATACTATCGAAGAAGTTGGTGGAGGGAGCGCGAAGTGTATGCTAACTGAGTGTCTCCTTCCGCAGCGAGAAGATTTTAAGTCGGATGGGATCTCAGTCAACTCTCCAAGCAAATCTTAAAGAATTTTATAAATTTGAAAAGTAGTTATCCAAACGTTTTGGATTTAGTTTATTGCTGTGGGTTAACTCAAATCTGTTTATATGTTTATACTGAGTAGGAGGAGAAATTGCTAAATGTGTTACTTTTAATTATCTAAACCATATTAATGCTGTATGCCTTTTAAAATGAACGATTGGCCAGCCAGAAAATGCTTTTATCACCTACATTAGCTTACTCTCATCTGAAAATAGCTTCATATTTGGGATACAGATCACATTAGATTTCCGGATTGATGGAACATCTTCCAGCGTATCAAGGAAATGAGAGTAATACATGATATATACATGTGCTTTAGCTTGTGAAGTGGCCTCAAGGGTGAGAGTAATGCACGCTAATGATAGAATGTAATATATACAGGTATATGTTCACTTTTCTTCGATTGGATGCATCTACGTTGATGGAATTAGTTTGGTTGCTGAGGAAACCATCTCGAACTTTGAGAAAGAACAAAGTTAGAGTGAATTGTTTCGCAGAATTAGATAATTATGAAGATTAAGCGCCAGTAATTCCAGTTAGTTAGTAGTTCATTTCTTCGTTGAAGTTTGAAACTCGACTACAGCTCTCCGCTGAGGTATTTCTCTTATTTTGGGAGGTTTTGCTGATAAGGCTAATGAAAAGTTGTTCATTTCATGCATTTCCAAGCCGACTCCTAAGTCTGATTTGTATGTGCTTCCCTAGCCACTTTTTCAGAGTACTTTATCTTGGCTCGATTTTGAATTAACTAATAAAAAATTTTCTAACAAATTGGCTCATCCTCAAAACCACACTTCTGTTGAATGAACAAGACATATACCACTCTTCTTACGTTGTGCTTAATCTTCGTTGCCAGAGCTGCAGTAATGATAAATTCACAAAATTGTATTTAATCCCAATTTAGTATACTTGCGACTGCTTCTGTGCCGACGGAGAAAAATTCAAAGTTGTTAACGTAGAAGCGAATTCAAACTCAGCTTGCTTACAGAGAGCTATTGCCGCATGTGATGGATCATACTTGGCAGCATACAAATGCTCAGATGGCAATCAAACTTCGCCAACTCCAACTCCTACTCCTGCTTCAACTTCTACTTCAAATCCAACTCCCGTTGGCAACACTCCCACTACTGGCCCTACTTCTGCTGGTGGTATTCCAGTCATCTTAATTATTGGCATTGCTGTTGTTCTACTTTTACTCTTCATCGGGCTTGCCGTGTGCTGGAGAAAGAAACAAACCACGATAATTTATTCTTCAAGCGCTTATTACACTCCGAATGAAGGTTACATGCATGGCACTCCGAACTCAAATTATCACAAGCAACGAAATGTAATTTCTCCAGTTGTGCATGCTTAAGGGCATCACCTCTAGACTAATGCTCAGCCCTTTGCTCATGAAGATTTGTGATTTTTGTTAAATAAACTTGAAATAGCAGCTTTATTTGTAAAATATTATGTTGCGCAAAGAGTTCATTCTTCCATTTTTCTGCTTCTTAATAGAACCATTCATTAATTAACACCAAAGCTCATTTCTTCGAACTTTTTTGGTGAGTTATTTTCGTATGTGTACTCTTATCAGTGATAAATCCAACCAAAATGAATAGTATACTTAACAATGAAATGATATTATGTTCTATGTTAATTGCTTTATCTTACTAAAGAGTCTGCGGAGTTATTTATTAATCGAAGTTTGGATGTAGAAGATTGACATTACAGTAAGAGCACGCAATATTCAAAATAACCACAATCACGTTTCTCGCTTTCATAGAACACAAAGGCAGTTTGAGCCCCTCACAATAAATATCCAGGAATATTTTCAAACTTTACCAGGTGACTGAACATTAAAACCTTTGAGGTATTTCTTCATGATCTCTTCTTGTAGTTTTTTACGATCTACAGGCTTTTTGATATAC
>ENA-UOTX01000704-UOTX01000704.1-compost-metagenome-genome-assembly--contig:-NODE-704-length-32609-cov-12.151021_pt1 | contig 32609 bp, 27 predicted proteins | sample MGYA00238143_ERZ746982 | MGnify/ENA primary metagenome ERZ746982 (study PRJEB28758, sample SAMN06268862) | compost metagenome | isolation source: single cell | place: USA: California, Emeryville, Joint... | reverse complement strand
CATTACAAGCCACCATACGGAATCGATATTCCAAAGGGTAAATATTTCAACCCATACTTCGATCACATGATTATCGGAATGCCAAGAGTAAATCTTTTTGTTACCTTCTAATGCATATTAATTCACTTGAATTTTTAAAACAGCAATTGTATGATGGTATGCTCGAATACGATGACGGTACCCCAGCCTCCACCCCTCAAATGGTATAGAAGTTCTCATGAAATTATTTATATTTAACAATTATACCCTTTAAAGGCTTATGATGTTTCCAACTTCATTTCCTACATGCAAAGAAGAACTGGTGGCAAGAGACCTGATAGAGTCACCAGAATGTACATGTAATGCGAATTTTCTTGGGGCTTTTGTCGATTTGAGCTCTCTTTGAAATTAGGCTCGTGACCGGCGGACTCCTCTTGTACCCATTGAAGTACCTGAAGACCAGAGCTTTCTACAGAAACCTTCTCTCAAGTACTGTTTTTCATTTTTAGAAGCGTACTGATGATTTTGTTAACAATTAAGCCCGATGGGAAATGTATGCCGTCAGAGATGGTGTCTACTACAAGCATTTCAAGACTGGTGGCAAAAACGCCAGAGCTCACCAATTCAGAGGCAAATATTGGGCATAAGCGAAAAGCTAGTTCAACAAGCGAGCTGGGCTGTAGTCGTTCTTGCATCAAAATAATAGTTTTTCTGCGGTATTACATAGTAATACGTACGATTCAAACATGATACAAATCGTTTTTTTATCGAAAACATTTGAAAAAAACAACAAAACAACAACCATTTTCGAAAACTAAAAGTTAACAATTCCTGAATTACGTAGATTCCTTCAGTTTTTTGAGTTATGCTTGAATAAGCGCTTCATAAGAAGAGATTCTGGGGGAAATTGCTAGGTAGATTTGAGTTATCATTTTTTAAAGAAAAGGTGCATCAAGCAGTGAAACGAGAGCCGGATTACAATTCTTCAACGGTAGTTGAATAGTGGAGTTAGTTTGATTCTTAAGCGAAGAATTAGCAATTATTTTCCTGCTGGTATTATCATGTATTAGATTAATTGTCGAATATACTTCCCGTTAATAATTGAAAAAAAATTAATAAATTGAAATTAAATTTTCGATTTGATGTTTGAGAGCACACTTCTGTATGGGAGCATTTCCAGTAATGAGATGAGATAACTTATAAAATGAGTATTTTCGTATAAATCTTGAGGTAAAAAAACAGTATCACTTACAGCTATCAAACGTGTAAAGGTAGTATTATGAAAGCAGATTCCTTGCAGTTTTCGTGTAATTTTCAGAAAATGATGTACTGGTAATAAATTGATATAGACCATGACGCCAATGTATCAGCAAATAACTATTCTTAGAAAGTTTTTGGTATGTTTTATTGAAGAGGTAATTCAATCTCTTGCTTTTTTAATCGGGATTCAGATCAAGCACATACTCACACTTTTTAAATCTTTAGATTATTATAAATAAGAAACTCGCTTTATTTTCAAATTTAAAAAGCAAGTTTTCAGTGTGTTCTATTCAGCTCGCACATCTAATTCGAAATTAAGTACAATATATCGTGAATGAACTCCAGCATTCAAAAATAGTAGATAGAGGTATATTTTCTCACTTTTTCATTTAGTGATTTATTCTATAATTACGGATCATATACACACCTTTAATCCAAATTACTATGAATATGAAAGTGGATCCAAGTTTGCTCAAGTCTCGCATTGGTTTTTTCTTCTTCTTATGCAAAAATACTTGAAATGATCCCTCTCTTCCCTCTCTCAGGGATCAGTACCATTCATTCTCATCATTAGATTTCTCTACAATCAAAAAGGGATGCTAAGTAAGGTTATTTGGAAAATTTCAAATAATAGACAACTCCGCCTTATTTACAAGGAACAGGGAATAGGAAATGCCGGAATGCTATGTACTCGGGTTGTAGCATAAATAACAAGAAAAATCTTAAAAACCAATCATAACAATGTGAATAAGCTTATAAAACGATAAATCTCTTGACTACGCATAAGAGATACTCTTATTTCGTCACTTGCTCAGGCCGTAAGTTTATTTGGGATGGAGAGACTTGCAGGTGAGATTCTCGAAAAGCCTTGTGTTTCTATCACTGCCTCTCTAATAACATCAAAAGATTAAAATTATCGCCACAACAAAACATTAGTACCTCGAACCTCAACTTTTGCGGTTGCAAAATCAAAACTTTCGTGCTTTGACTATGACTTCTTCGTGGAAGTTCATCTTGCGATTGATTGAGCAGGATATTCCGTTTTAATCCACTCGACTTAAATGAAGTAGAAAGTGGACTAGAATTTCCTTTGCGTCTCGATTCAGTCGATTGGTTGAATTTTCTGTATCCTTTCGTTGGCTTCAAATCCTCTTCCTCACTTCCTCTCATATACATTTTACTCTTCGACATATTGAGCAGGGCTCTTCTGTCAGTTTTCTGGCATACACTGCTTTGTTGAGACATATCAGATAAGAAATTCGTTTGCCGGTTTTCTCTCTCGCAATCCTCTTCTGTCCAGTCCGTGCTTATCCGAAACATCTCCAGCGTTTTCACCTATTATCCGGTCTTTTGAGCAAAGGAAGTGAAAATAAGAAGAGTACCTTTTGATCTTCAGGTTGGCAACTGAATTTCATTTCTTTGTACTTCGAATAGTGCTTCTCGAGCTCAAGGTCGCTCCAAGAGCCGCTTTTTTGGAAAGAATCCACGGTCATTTTAATGCTTGTGAGTAAAAGCTTCTTGTCCCTCAGAGTCTTTTCATCTTCTTTTAGCTTCACGAGCTCATCGTTGTAGTTCTTGATATGTTCATTTAAAACCTTTTTCGTTTGAACAAGCTTTTGCTTTGAATTCTGAAGTTTGCCCTTGCTTTCTTGGTAAGCAGCAGCGTCAATTTTGAGTTGTTTTTGCTCTTCTTTCAAGTTCATTTGACTCTGTTTGAGTTCAATTTTCCTATTTTGCAAGAACGCTTGGGCCGTTTCCAATGCTTCTTCTTCCTGATGAATTATATTTTTCCAAAGTCCGCTAGAAAGAGGGATTAGCGATAATCTAACTACTTTCATTTACATTTTCCCTTGGGATTGGTTAGCAGATTTCCTGTAAATATTTTTGGTTTTGTCTAATGATAATGACGTTGACTCACGTTGGATCGAATGTTGCTGTTGTTGGAGAGAGCGGTTATAAATACTATACGATACTTTAGAGCTCATTCGGCTATCTTCAAACCTCGAATCCCGTTGTAGAGACTCACGGCGATATTTCCTGGTTTCCGAGCTGTTTCTCAAGCCGTAATCATCGGTACACTCATTCTCGCTTGTGTCCTCAACTAGGTCCTTGGTCTCGATTTTCCCTAGGCTCTCACATCGAACTTGCGAATTAGCTAGCTCGCTGTCAAGGCTATTGTTAAAAAGGAAAGCTCTTCTATAAATATTGGGTCTCTCGACGGGCTTTGGGTTAGTCGTCGGATGATTTTGAGTCTAGTTTAAACACATTAGAAATCAAAGGCGCGCTCATCCACTTACCTTAAGAGTCTGCTTGATATCCTCTAATTCTCTCAGAATAAGCGAAATGTTTTGATTTTGATTCGAAATGCTCTCGTTTAGAGTAACTGCATGGGATTTTTCTCTGAGCGCCGAGATTTCTTTTCCTTTCACGTCGATAGACTTGTGTAACTTGTCAATAGTCGCAAGCAATTCTTTCTTCTTCTGAATCTTTAAGGGAAGGATTAAACTTAATATTCATGATTCACTAGTATTACAATGCTCTCCGACAGTTTTGAAGAGCTCTGCTGCTTCAAGGATTTGAGTTGATGCTGGTTTTCAGCGATTTTATCACTAACCTGCTGAATTTGCTCCAGTAATTCCACCTCCTGACCTTCCGATTGCAACATCTCCTTCTCTAACAAGAGCATCTGCTGCTCGTACTCTTTGATAACCGCCTGTAAGGGCGTCTTATACTCAATCTCTGATTTAGTCGTTGCGATGATATTCTCAAGCTGAGCTTCTTTCGAGCTGACTTGCTTATGTAGCATCTATTTGATCGCGTTAGAATCTTTATTAAATGTATTGGTAGAACCTCGATTTGTTTAGAAAGATTCAGCTTAGAAAAACTGCGGGTTTCTTCCAGCTTGTCTTTTAAAACCTGCTCGTAGGTTATTCTATCAACCTCGATATCATTTATCTTTCGTTTAAGTTCATTGATCCTATCAATGTCTACTCTCTCAGTCAAGTCTTCATCGTAAAGTTTCTTCTCGGATTCGTAGTAATTGCTGAAGAATGCCTCCGTTTCTGCTGCCATTGTCTTCTTTTGGATCTCAAACTTCTCTTCAAAACTTCTTTGAATAGCACTACAGCAAGCGACTATCTCTGCTTCAATCTTCTCCCTTTCTTGGTCAGATAGCTAAATAAAAAGTAAAATGGTTTTTTTCGCCTGATAAATCTTGCTCCTTACTCTTTTCTCATGAATCAATTTTTGGTTTAGCTCACTTTTGTATCGAGCAATCTCTTCTTCACATTCTTGAGTACAGAGCCGATGAATTCTTTTAATTTCATTTGCATTCTTCTGTTGTATTTCTTCTTGAATTTTCTCGTTCTCTTTGATTACAGTTTCTAAAAATCTGCACCGCGCTTGTTGCTTTGCTTCGATTTCAGCTATCTTTTCCGTTAGCTCTTCGACTTCAGTTTGAAAGCCCTATTTGTAGAGATGTATTAGATCTACCCTAGCTAACCATATATTTACTCGCTTCACAGGAGATTGTTTTTCTTTAATTTTCTTTCCACACTCCTTTAGCCTATTCTCAAATTCCTTTTCGACTCGAAGCTGCAGATCCTGCACCTTTCTGATAAACTCTGCTTCTTCTTCCTGTTTTGCTCTCTCAATAATTTGCTGAAACTCAATGAACTCCAATCCGCTATCAGAACTAACGGCATCTTCGGGTTGTTCAGGATGAGTTGGCATTTGATCAATCTCTTGCTTCAATTTTCCAAGCTCCTCTTCAAAATTCTGCAGAATTTTCTGCTTCTCAATTTCAAAAGCTTCTTGTTGGCCTTTTTGGTGCTCTTTGAGCTTCGATTCCCATCCTTCAATGAGGACAGCGAAATTTTGATCAAGCTCTCTATCTATCAATTCCATTCCACGTTGCAGCTTAATCTGACTTTCAATCGCTCTGGAAGATCCAGTTTTCGCACAAGTTGCATTGGATCTCTGTGTCGGAATCGTTTGCTCATTTAGCAAAAACCCGCGCTGAGAATGTAATTCACCCTCCGCCTGCTCTCCTTCTGATTTGGTCTCCAATTCAAGGTTAAACTCAGAAAGATTCAAACTTTCATTGCCGCTGTCAGAAAGTTTAACCGGTTCGCTATGACTATGATCATCATCATGGTTGATTTCATTATTTTCTCCTTCTGCCACTAATAACCCAAGTTCATTTCGAAGGCCGAGCTCTTTGGAACCAGTCAGCTGTTTTTCGGCAATTGGTGATTCGAAGTCTTTAAAATCATCAAAATTGCATTTAATTCCACTCTGTAATTCATCCTTCCCGCCCAATTTGATTGCCGATTTTTGGCCATCGTCCAGAAAGATCGAGTTTCCGACATTGCTGACATCTCTTCGACTGATTGGCGATTCTGTTTTTTCTTTGCAAGAGAAAATCGGGCTTCCTCTTATTACAGTGCTGTCATTTCCTCTATTACATTGATTCATGCAAATGCTGTGATCGCCGAGAGTGGTGAAATTGTTGCTATAATTTAAACTGCTGGTGTTCTCACCGATTTGGCTTGCAGTGTTATTTCTGTTATTTTGCTCAAGCGCCGAAGGCGCCTGACCGCTGGTACTTTGATATAATTTCTGCTGAATTTGAAGTTGTTTTAAAAGTTTAGCCTCCTCTCTTTTTCCACTGCTTCTGTTCTTTAAAGCTTTCATTTCTTGGTATTTCTTGCGGTAAAAATCATCACTAGGATGTTCCCAGGCCTTCTGACCGGTTGATTCATTGAGATAGAAGATTTCATTGCTCTTAGTCCTATGAGCGGTCCATCCTTCAGGTAGAGGTGCTTTTAATCCTTCTTTAGCGAGATAGAGCAAATCGTTGTCCTCGGGGAGACTCATGCCGAGGTAAATAGCAAAGTCTTTAATTTCTGTAAAAAGAGGTTATCAAAACTGTAGATTTGTCTGGGGGTTACCTGCGGAGTCAGGCTCGTAGTTGTTGGATTTATCATCATCGAGCAAGGTACTCTCATCGAGTAATGAGTGTATGTCGTTCATTACTAAAGATATAGGATAAAAAAAATCAAATTTGATTATTTTAGTGGGTTCAACGTTAAGAAAATTTAAATTTTTTCATCACACATGTGGCAGTATTGAAAGAACATGAATATATTAGCATTGATTGTTACATATCAGATCAAGAGGAGACTTCTCTGAAGCAAAAAATGTCTTTATGGAGATTACTGATAGTGTAAGAAACTAATTAACGATTAATCAATATTAGAATATGATTTGTAGGAAGCTGGACTGAGAAGAATTTTGGAAAACTAGGAGGTATGAGTGGAGGTCTTAAAGTGATTTTTCAGTCACAAAATATAAAAATTGGAAGTGGCTTCAAGAAATTTGCTTTTTCAATTTGATAAATTAAAATTTGAAATTGCCTTGGAAAAATAATTAAGTCAACTCAAACTCAAAATAATTTTATGCAATTATCAGAGCAAGTACCTACGCATTGTGCTCTAATTGGAGCTAACAATCGTAATCAGAAGTGCAGCTATGAAGTAAAATAGGAAGCGAGCATAGTGTGTTTTGGACTCAAATGGGAGAAAAATATTCCTGAACTCAGCGTTTCTGGATAATGCATTCTATACTTGTAAAAAGAAAAGAAACTCTTATAGACCATCATTGAAAGATAAATGATAGAAATCACAAGTAAAAAATTGCTTGAACATTTTCGAAGGCTCTATTTTGAAACAAAGAATAGAATACAATAGTTCATGCTGGTAGAAATTTATCAACTGACATCATTTCATCATTTGCATCTTGGTAGAATGAGTTTGAAATGGATGAACAAATGGGACAATCTGATGCAGACATAAGCCATTTGAAAATTAACGGTTTTTCTGGGAGGAATTGTAACAAGAGGTTTCATGCTCTGGCACTAATCTATCTTTCCTCTTCAGTCAAATATCCCACCCAACAAATGGAATTCGAGGTGTTGTGGTGCTTATTAAATTTTCTTGGTAATTTTTAGTTCCAAGAAGTTTCATAAATTTGAATCTGAAATCAAGAACAGTGATCGAAAATCGCAACTTGAAAGGAACTTGTCAAATCCATAGCATGAAATTCATCTCTAAAACAAGCAAGACCTAATTGAGAGAATCTACTGCTTAACTCACATGAAATTAATGAAATTTAGGATCTGGCACTAATAATCTGAGATGACCCTTAAAATACAACTCGAAAAACTCACATTTTTCTTCACCTTCTGTAAAGAAGAGCATTGCACTTAGTTTTCGTTCCATCAATTCCTCACTCATACTCTAAATTCCTCAATGCAATTCTCCGAACAAAGCCATAAAGTCCTCCAGTATTATTTTACATGATCTCAATAGGCATAAAAGTTCCTTAAAAGAAAATTCTCGAAGCACTCTGGCTTATGAAACCGCAGTTTTCGTATAATATTCCTTTAGACGCCGAGCTTTTCGTTTTATTTCACAAATTAAGTCCTACCTTATTAAATTTTGATTGAAAAAATCTTGAGAGTATGTCGCATGTACTCAGAAATACATCTGAGCTAATAATATCAATTATCTCTCCAATTACAAATCCCAACTCCATTTTTAGCTCGCTTTGAGATTATCGGCGCTGCTTTAATTAATCCGATCAGCTGTTAATCAATAATCACTACCAGAGCTATAAAACTTCATTTATTATAACTAAACTAAGAGACTTCTCTTACCAGTCTACTCTTTCAAGCCTTCAGCTCACCAAAGACTCAAGACTTCGACTTCTCAAAGTCTAACCAGCCTAAACTCAACATATCTTAACTTCTCATACCTACAAAACCTCTCTTCTCATTACTATCGAATATCTACCGAAAATAATCAAATATGGGTAACTGCAATCTCAAAACTGAAGTACAAGAAGAAACCGCAGGTAATTCAGCTCACGAGGGCGCCGACTTACCAAGCATTTTCTAGCAATTTCCAAGATGAATTTCAACTTTTCACATGTCGTTGGAAAAGGTGGATTCGGAAAAGTAAAGACTCTTACCTTCCATCAAGCCCTTATCGAACTCTTTGTGCTCCTCGTAGGTTTGGAAGGTCGAAATGAAAAAGACCAAGCAAATTTATGCCATGAAAGAGATGTCGAAGGCAAAGTAACGCTTAAACTTCAATTTATTGGGAAATCTGACTCCTGGATGACTTAGAATCATCACGAAACGAAGCGTAAGCTCAGTCATGAACGAAAGGCAACTGCTAAGCACGATGAAGCATCCGTAATCTCGAGAATTATTGTTGGTCAGCTCACAATATTTTCCGTTAAGGTTCTTGGTGAATATGATTTATGCTTTCCAAGACAGAGAAACTCTCTTCCTCGTCATGGAGTTGATGCCTGGAGGAGATCTTCGGTATCATCTAGGTAAAATGCGCCGCTTCACAGAGGAGCAGTCGAGTAAAAATATATTTAGTGAGGCGGTGAGGTTAATTCATTTTGCTGTTTTAGAGTTTTTTATCGCCTGTATCATCTTGGCTCTTGAGTACATGCATATGAATGGAGTGATTCACAGGGACATCAAGCCTGAAAATCTCGTGTTGGACAGTCAAGGGTACGTAAGAGTAACCGATCTTGGTATTGCTCGAGTTTGGAGACCTGATAACTCCGCAGACACTAGTGGAACACCAGGTTATATGGGTAAATCAGCTGATTTGATCGGTCTGGTAATTTCGATTATTAGCTCCTGAAGTTATGTGCCGACAAAATCACGGCGTCGCCGCAGATTACTACGCTGTTGGCGTCATGGCCTATGAGTTCATGATGGGCAAAGTAATCGAAAATTTGGGATTCTTGTGTTGATCGATTAAATTCTGATAGAGACCATACTTGGGAAGATCAAGAAAGGAAATCCGAGATAATATTTTAGCCAAGCAAGTTCAAATAAAAAAGAATGAAGTTCCAGAAGGCTGGTCGCTTGAGGCAGCTGATTTTGCCAACAGAGTAAAATGCTCTTAGAAAAACAATTTAAGCTTTGGAACTAGCTTATTCAAAGAAAACCCGCGAACCGCTTGGGACTGAACGGTCCTTCTGAAGTGAAAAATCACCCTTGGTTCAAGGACTTCCCTTGGACCAAGCTTATGAACAAACAGCTTGAGCCTCCTTTCATTCCACCAGTAGAACCACGAATGAATTCCAATACTTACTTATTCGAATAGACTAAAGATGAAAATTTCGACGCAAGAAACGCCAATGCAGAAGATAATGACCAAGATGCTGAGCTCGTTCGTCAAAATGCGATGCTATTAAGAAGAAATTCAGTTCAAAGTATTTTTGCGATTGATTATCAGTGATTTATGCATTTTTTTTCAAGGTTTATTCGACGGATATAATTTTGATGGAACACTGACAACTCAGCCAAGCAGTCCTTTCAGCAGTATGGTCAATCATTCGGACTCATCGACTTCGTACACGACCAAAATTGCTGCGATGTAATCAGCAAGGGGGAAGAACTACAACAAAGACTTTATCATTGGATTATTGTCAATCCAAAAAGTCATGTAAGTTAGGATTACTAGTGCTGATAACAATATAAAATACATATCAACTACGTCTGTATTCAAGCATTGTGCTTTTTGTTGGAATTTCAATATTTTTTTAAAAAAAGATGTATGTGTGCAAAATTTGCTGTTATTAAGATATGAACTCGTTATTCATATGATTTGAGCAATTGGAAAACTAAAAACTACAGTTTGAGCTCAGAAACTATTGTAGATTTATCAGGTGACATAAGGAGATGAGTTCAGTAAGTTATTAACAAACTAAAGGAAATGCATATAAAATAATAGAATTATCCTAAGATTTTAGTAACTAATTAATTATTAAAAACTTCCCGGTATTTAGTTCCGTTTCTGAAAGAAATTTGAAATCTGTTAATGAGATGCTAAAGCTTTCACTTTTCTTGAGTACGATGGAGAGGTGGGTATTCATGTTTCTAGTGCTGTTAGCTTATGACAATAAATTCGTAATGATTCTATATTATTGGAACACATTTTATACAGCTTTACACAAAGACACGCAAACTAAGCTAGCGATGCCATCTTATGTCAATGGTAAAACTCAAAATTAATGAGTTATGTGTTGTCTTATTGCATGTTAAAGCAAAAAAAAAGATAATTTGATAAGTGTAACTTTAGACCGTGCCAGATTTCTTTTTTGGAGGGTCTTTCCGCGTTTTTCTTGTCTTTGCTGGTTGGTCTGCGGCTCCAGAATCATTTGGCTGCAAGTTCTCGACTTTCACTTTGTCGATATCCTTCGGGTCTTGAAAAATGAGAAAGCTGCCACTATTCATTTAAAATATAACAAAACAATTATCTCTTAAATTTCGAATAATCACAATTCTGAGAGTCGAATTTTGAAAATTTATTAAAAATACTGTAGTTATATCTCTTTGCTTTCTTGCGATCTCTTTCCAGTCTTTTCAACTTTTCTTGGACATAATTTTTGACTGTTTTTTTTCGGCATTTAAGATCAATAGAAATAATGCATTTGTTCTACAAACGGTGCAAACGAAGTTGATATGACAAAATCGAAGATACAACTCTTCTGAAAATCACTAACTCTACATCAAAGCTCAGAGATTAAATACCAGTTGGAGAAAAAGCTGAAATACCTGACGACGACTATGCCCACAAAGTTGGAAGAATTAATACAATCAATGCTATTTTGTATTATCTTCATTCCATATAAGTAGGATAAGGCGAATTAACTTTTTACAGAATCTCCAACTATTGATTTATCTGAGCCTAGCTATTCTTTTCATTTTTTATTTCACCACTGTTGAGCTGACAATTCTACCACATCCTTAGCTTTGCGATTTATCAAATAGGTACTTCCTTATAAGTAATTATTCTCACAGTGAGTTATAAAGCAATTATTTGATTAACCAAAGAAAGCATTCCAAAAATAAATCATGAGATATCTTGCTGCTTATTTGCTCCTCGTCCTCGGTGGAAAAGCCGACCCAAGTATTCTAACGATTCAACCAACCCGTATTAACCTACTCTCAAAGGCCCAAGCGATGTTGAAGGTGTTATCACCGGTGCTGGTGGCAAAGTCGATAAGGCTGAACTCGAGAAAGTTGTGAACGCCCTTAAGGGAAAGAAGATTCACGAAGTAATGTAATTCCCCTCTTCTGAACTCACCACCGTTGTAGCTCGTCGCTGAAGGTACCAAGAAACTCGGCACCATGTCTTTCGGTATGAAAATCCAATTTCAGCATCAGATGATAATGTTCGTTTTGTTTACAGGTGGTAGCGCTGGTGGCGATGCCGGAGCTAAGGAAACCAAGAAAGAAGAACCAAAGAAGGAAGCTGCCAAGAAGGAAACCAAGAAGGAAGAGCCAAAGAAGGAAGAACCAGCAGATGACGATGTTGGCCTCGGTGGCGGACTCTTCGACGATTTCTAAGTTTGCACGTCCGTCAAATAGAAAACTTTTTGTAATTTGCAATGTATATCGAAATCAGAGTCGATATTTTGCTATATAGAATGAGGTTAAGCACTCTCTCAAAAAAACCCCTCTAAAGGTGCCTCAAATATTGTCGTTTAGTGCATACAACATCGCAACAGAGGAATAATTTCGACGAGTAGTGGATATTCAAGTCAAACATAGGTGTTTGAGAGATCTAACTGTATAATGAGAATTTGTTATTCTAAAAATATTCTGATGATTCTGAAAGGATAGTAGGAAAGTAATAATGACTCTGCATGTTGGAAGGCAGAACTGGGAAAACTGTACTTTAGAATAAGGGAGGTTCTACCCGAATTTCAAATTAAGATTTAACAAGAAAGTAGCAATAGATATTCAAGATTTGCTCTAAATCATGTCGTTTAATTATTAGGCAGTGCAATTTCAGATGATGAATGATCTGATGGTATTCTTTTTACGAATGAATATTGGCTTGGCTGATGAACAAGGAGCATTCTCTTCGTGGAAAAAGAAAATTTTTTACATTTTATCTCCTCTAAACTCCCTAATCAAATTTTGAAAAGGTGTAAATACTTGAGATATTTTTTCATTTTTTGCTAAAGCGAGTAAATATAAGTGATACAAAATGCTGAGTGACCATTATCGGTTCCTATCCAATATTACTCTGTCAGTTGAGCTTTTAAGAAAATACAGAGCCAGTCTTCTGTTGTTAGGAGTATAAGCATGATATTGATTAGTTCGAGAAACTATCAAGAAATCAACTGAAAGAAGCTTTGTTCGCTGAAAATTTCTGCTGCTCTAATCTTCTTGATTCCTAGCCATATAGAGATTTTTAATTGCGTTCTGAAAGACATTTCACATATGCAATAATCTTGAAAATTCTACAATGTTGCGTATTCTTTGAGATTATCTTCCAATGTAATAAATTATCGATTTATTCCTTCTGCCGATTCAGCATAATTTCGTACTTCAAGCATGGCTCATGCTTAAATGGGTTTTAAAACTTTTATCTGACTTGAAATAATCAGCAATACCTCAATTTGCTTCCAAAATGAATTTATTTCATCGATTTAGATTTAATTTGGAGAGAAGAAAATCATGCTTCCAGCATATCTTCCCTAACAGTTCTACCCAAGTATCGATACACTCTTCGCAGAAATGCTTTCCTTCAAAGCTTTTTCTTAATCGAAGCGGTCTCGCTTAGGATCAGTTCAATATCCATCACCTAATACTCTTTTCACCCTTGTGGATTTCGGTTAGAGAATCCTTTTTTGCAACAGCAATCGATTTGACTCCTCAATATTCCAGAAATTAGTCTGAATAGCAGGCTAATTTATTAACTATCCGAAACAAGCATCTTAGATTGTAAATTTATTCAGTTCCTTCGCATCTCTTTTGAGCAAGTGCTGTCCAACACAAACTGCCTAGATTTTCAATATTACAAGAGTATTTTATACAGCTAGTATCCTGGCCCATTCCTACACACTCGATAATCACCTTCACAGAGTGCATAAAAATAGGAAATGTTCATTTTTAATTGTTTTAAGTTTTTAAACAACCTATTTTTTGCCAAAACAGCTCAATTCAAGAGAAAGGAGAGTTTATCAATTGATTCAAGCCAGTTCATGAGTTTTATTTTGAACTCTAATATACGAAACATATTTAGATTTTATTAAAAAACAGTACTGAATTTTCAATCGGGTCTGCTCAACGATGGAAACCTCCCAAAAAAAGGTCACTCTGTCTCTGGATGACTTCTATCTCCTCTCAGTCATCGGAAAAGGCTCATACGCCAAAGTCTTGCTCGTCAAGAAGAAGGACACAGGCACATTGCACGCTCTAAAAGTCCTTAAAAAAGATATGATTCAGAAAAGAAAGCAAGAGGAACATATTAAAGTCGAGCGAAATGTCTTGGTAAGCCGACCTTCTTCATCACTCGAGTTCCTTATCATTTTCTATTATCACCTTAGTTGGATGTCGTTCATCCGTTCGTTGTTAAGTTATTCTACGCTTTTCAAAACGATCGCAAGCTGTTCTTCGCGCTCGAGTACTGCCCTGGAGGCGAGCTCTTCAACCTCTTGCTCAAGAGAAAGTTTTTCACAGAAGACCAGTATAAATATCTCAGGACTCCTTGGTCTAATCTTCAAACTTTAACTAAAGAGCGAGATTTTACGCAGCGCAGATCGTCCTTGCCCTCGAGCATCTCCACGAGAAGAATATTATCTATAGAGAGTAACTTTGAACATTGGTTTAGCCATTAATTGACATGTTTATAGCTTAAAGCCAGAAAATGTGTTGCTTGACAGTCAAGGATATATCAGAATCACAGACTTCGGGCTGTCAAAGAAAGGTGTCACTGGTTTGAAGGACGCTCAATCGATTTGCGGAACTCCTGAGTATTTAGCTCCGGAAGTCATTTTAAAGACTGGCCATGGCAAGCCGGTTGATTGGTGGACCTTCGGCTGTTTCCTTTACGAGATACTGACTGGAGTGCCTCCTTACTATACTTCATCGAAAGAGGACCTCTTTGAGAAGATTAAATTTGAACAGCCTCGTTTCCCTTCGAGCTTCTCTCCGTCTGTAAAGGACCTTCTCAACAGATTGTTCGAAAAAGATCCTTCAAAGCGACTTGGAGTTAACGGAGCAAAGGAAGTCAAAAGTCACACATGGTTCGCTGGAATGAATTGGGACGCGCTGTTGGCGAAGGAGATCAGGCCTCCATTTGTACCAATTCTCAGCGGAGAGCTTGATGTTTCCAATTTCGATCCTGTATTTCATTTTTCCTATATTTTGTAGCTTACACTTTGCTACAGGAATTTACCGATACTACCATTGAATCTTTGCCACAAGATAAAATGATGAGCACAAAGTCTTTCGATTCGTTCCCAGGTAATATAAAATATTATGATACACTTTAGCTAACTTTTAATTCATTCTCTAGGTTTCTCGTACGTTGGATCTGAGAAAACTGGTTTTAAGATCGATGACTCATAAGAGAGAGCTACTCAGTCATTATATTTGGAGAAGCGGGTTCGTAGCGAATCATATAAAATTGAGTTTATGATTTAAATTAATTGTTAAATGCTCTCAGCAGGGAGAAGTTGCTTCTTTAAAGTAGAGCTGGATATTTTTGATCTGATATGATATTTGTTGAGCGTTCTTCTACGTTAGTTGTGTCTCAATAATATTATCTGATTGGAATATCTGAGAAATGGTCCAAATGGTTGTCTCTGGTGAATACTGTTTGAAAACTAGTTTAGTAGGTTCTTATGATTGGAGAATAATTGTAGTGAAACATACCTTGCAAAGGATTACCGAGATTAGCAACAATATGAATATTTATATCTTGATGCTTTTGGATTATCTTCTGTTGACTTTGAGGTGTCGAGTCAATTACCGGAGAAAAAATTTAATTTATTGATTGTTTTTAAATGGAAACCCCTCCACCTAACACCAACGCCAGGAACACACAAAATCTCCCATCCTCCAACGCAAGAACTGACACAACATCAATGATGATGATGGAAACTGAAGAAACAGGGTACAAACAGCGCGAGGTCTACCATAAACTGAAACCAAGTAATTATTTTCAAATAATTCCTCCCTTTTTAAAATCTCTCCACTTTATCTCCCCTCAGAACAACCTCTCGCTGGAATGATTGATGAGAAAGAAGCTTTACAAAAGTACTTAACTGAGCTGCGGAAAAATGTTCGCTACGTTGAAGAAACTAGTTGGATGTTTGAAATGGATCAGCAGATTCCATACGAAAACAATGCTGGACTCTAGAGTTAGTCTTCATTTTTATTGCTAAACTTGCTTACATTATTTATTGCGAGCATACATATGTAAATATCTTTTTTTTCGTTGATCATGAGATAGCAGATTGATATTCCTAATCTAATAATACACGCTATGATCAATAAATTATTATCAACATCCATGGAGAGATATTGATGGATAAGTATCACTCGTCTAAGCACTTAGAAACGTTTGAATTGTGAAACGAAGAGAGGAAGAAGGAAATTGTTTTATTTGAAAGAAGAGTTTCAACTGAATATTTATATTTAAAAATACGAAAATTAATAAGAAGGAATTGATTAAGAAATGAGCGAGTCATTCGTGAGCAGCGGTTCCAGAGATGCCATTATCAAGGAGCAACAGGCGAAACTTGATGAAGAATTTATCAAAATGATGCTTGATGTGGAAACACACTACGTCAATTTCAGCAAGCACGACAAAATCAAAATCGAGCAATGGACCAAAGCTTTGTGCCAAGTTACCACAAACTTAGTTTGGAAGCAAAACCGAAATCTTTATGCGAAACTGCTCCTTCATGCCATTCTCCGTGAAGAGCTCTTCGAACCCTTCAATAAAATGCCTCCAGAAGATCTTCCAACATTGAATCGTCAGATAACAGTATATATTTTCTTTGCATCTGCTCTCTTAATTGAATAACTAACGCAGAATCAGAAACTTACGGAACTTGAAAGAGAGCTGATCGCACGCAAGAACCTTAAACCTAGGAAAAGTCAATCTCCTAGAGGTAAAACTCGCTCAGCCTCTGCAAAAAAACCGATTCAAAGCCGTCCAGGTCTCCAGGAGAAAAAAAAGTAGCCTAAATATCGTCTATTGGAGAAATAAAATGACATTAGAGTGGTGAATGAAGAAGCTCCTGAGGATTCTTCTGATATGAAGGCCAGAAAGGGAAGGGCAGCTGGATCGAAAGAAAATGTGGCTCAAGGAAAGAAGCTGCTTCCGCAGAAAGTCCAAGACGAAATTCGAAGATCAAGTACGCCTGAAAGGAAAATTGAGACAAATTTGCAGAATCTGCTGCGAAATGAGGAATATGGCTTGAGGAAGCAGGAACCTGAGAAGTCTCCTCGAGAAGTGGAAGGACGCAAAGAATTCCTGAAGCTGAAGGCAGAGGTTGAACTAGCAAAGCTCAACGAGGATAGCTTGAAAAATGAACTCGATGTAAATGTTTTGTATTGAAAGAATTGGACTCTACCTTGACTATTAATAGATGAAGCTGGTTACGCTAAACCAACTGTCGCGGAACTTAGACAAACTGAACACCGATTTCCAGAAATCACAAGACGAAAATGTCGCGCTGAAAGGGTTTCTTAAGCTGACGAAAAGACGTGTTGAGGATGGGACGATACAGTTCTCAGATCATCGTGGGGTATGAATAGCTGTCCTTCCTTTCTTTCATTTTTTTGGTTGGGTTTTTTATTTCTTTGAACCTGAAGGTTTGTGCCTTATTCTATTCTTGCCTTGATTCTTTTTCTCTCCTCGATATTTGGTACTAATCTCAACTATAATCGCTAGGGTGAAGCTTACTTAAGAGAAATGAATCGAACAATGGCGATTTTTAATATGACTCCAGTTGGCACGGTTCCAAGAGTCGCAGGTCTTAAATCGCCAGAAAATTTCGGCAATAGAGGTTACTCCAAAGCAGGCCTGACAGACCAGTTCGCAGAGCCTGAAGGCGATTTCAAGACTGGCAGATCCAATGCTAAGGGAGGAATATTGACGGAAGCAAATTTCAGAGCAGGCGCTTCTATCGACCAAATCTCGGGAATTAAGCCCCAGCAGTCTTTCGGGTCACCTAACTACTACAACCTTGGCTCTGAGACAAAAACATTTTTGGGAGATCAAACGGGACAAGACATCGATCCGAATTTTGATTATTATAACCGAAGGACTACGATGAGATCAGAGTTGAGAGGAAGCCCTGAGCAATTCAATAGAACCACCGCATCTACGAGTCGATATGATGACCTGAAAGCGAAACTCAAAACGAGTGATAAAGAAACCTCGAATTTTCTTGATTATTTGGAGAAATTCCAAAAAGACAGCGTATCTAGAGAAATTGTTGGCTTAAAAATTGATTTGATTTTGTATTATTAGGATAAGCTAAAACGAGAGACAGAGGAACTATTGGACAGATCTAGCAGACTCTACCGTCAAAATCCAAAAGTTATATGAAATTGAGGATAGTACCTTGCAATTTTGAGAGCATTCGGCTCTAATTTATCTATTATCATGAGAAATATACTTTGAAGAGCTCGGAGAGATGACATTATCATATTATACATATGCATCTAATATCTTTTCTTTTAATGAGCATTCCTGTATTATCAATTAGAAGATTCCGCAGAAATTGTATGATTAATCCTAAAAATTTTTGTCTTATCTGGAATTTCATACTTCCTTTGCTGAAGAAGCCAAGTTAGACCAATTCCTATGCAGAATGCATACTAATGAGCAGACATTTAATGAGCGTTTTGAAATACAGTTATAGGAAATGTTTTCAGTCATGCGTCGTTAGCTGTATTTGCAATATTTCTTTGATTGCAGAAAATCACTCATCATAGCTAACAAAAAATCTCGAGAACTGAACAGATCGAATAGCGATATTTCAGTTTGAAAAAGACGACGAGCATTCTAGTAACTCTGAAGAAATCAGAGCTGAAAAATTATGAGCTAATAAATTCGACACGACTAATTTCATCAAACTAGGCAATCAATAATTTTAATCCTTGTAGTGAACATAGAATCCGCCTGCTCTTGCTATTGGGTTCTTATGTGAGTATGATGAATCCAAAACCGCCGCAAAACCACCAGTAGAAGCCGTATTACAATCATAATCAAAAATCCACAAATAGGCTATTAAGACCACAAAGAGAAGAATATTCAGGGAAAAAAATTGAAGGAGAACATTCAGGTCTAGTCGACTATTAGCAAGAGGACCTTTACAGAGGGAATTTCAGTAATCTGGATTCGAGATGAATCACTTACCAAACACACGCTGACGACCGTAAAATTTTTAATTCCTGGAATCTTATAAAGTTCGCTGACAGAGGTAATTAATCCGACTTAAATTGATACAGATTGATACAAAAAGATAAACCATGGCACTGAAAGGAGCTTTAAAAAAACCCACTCTTCCTCAAATCGAGGAGGAAAAAGACGCTTTCCTCTCCTTTATAAACAAACGACTCAGAAACAACAACAAGAAACTCAAAGAAATCCAAGAACTTGAAGCACGAGAGAACTTGAAGGCCGAGCAAAAAGCTAAAATCCAAAGCAAGCCTCAGATTTTAGAAAACTCAAAATATTACGAAGGAATCAAAGACCTCTACTACCAGTCGCTTAAAGTAGTTGAAGAAGAAGGCGGAGAGTATATCAAACCTCCTGCCCCGAAATCAATTCGAAAAGTGTCATTCGAAGATCAGGTCCGAAGCGGCAAGAAATCACCAGATCTGAAAAAACCTGACACAGAGAAGCAACACGACCATCATCCTGAAGAGAAGACTCAAGCTAGTGAGGAAATGATTAAACCAGTCCCCGCTCCACTTGACGTTCGAGAGATACTGAATCTTACTCACTTTGTGCCCTTTTTCATGGATAACGTGATTAGGGAGGAGTTCGACCACGAGTTTGAGAATATGAGGGAAAGTCTGGATCTAGGTGAGTATCCAGATTTTGACGCGATCTTCGATTTCCATAAAAAAGTGTTCACTTTCGCGGAAGGATCGCGATATGAGACAATTGAGATGAAAATAGCGAATTCTTTGACTGAGCTAGAGCTGTACTTGCGAAGAGACCAGCAGCTTGCTATTAGAGAGCGTAGTTATGAATATCTTCATGAGATTGTGAAAAAATTGACGGCATCCGCATTCTTTAAGAATAAACAATCTGATATTCAGCATGAAGAGGCGCCACAGTCAATGGTCCTTGCTGCGACGAAGAAGATTCAACCAGTGGAAAATACTTCCAAGGCAACAACAGTGCATATGCCGCAAGATGGGATTATGAGCGAAGCGTTTCTTAAGTCTGTGCTAGAGATCAATAAGGAAGACCCTAACAAAGATGTGCACCTTCCTAGGGACCGACGTCCGGATGCTGAGGCCAATGAAAAGCATCACTATCCCAAGGAAAAGTACCCCCACCCTCAGAAGACGGAAGAAGATCATAAGGAAGGTGAACCAGAGAGGACTACGCTTCCAAGATTCCAAAAGCCAGCTCAAGAACCGGAGTTTATCCCGGTAGAGGCTAAGTACCGTAAAAAGAAGGAAGCCGCTCAACAAGAGACGAAAAATGAAAAATCTGGCCCGAAAAAGTATAAAAATGACCGTTACAAGAACCAAAAGCCACACCAAGGGAAACAGTACGATGCTACAGATGCACACACTGAGAAAGAAACCCATAAAGAACCTCTGAAAGAACGAACAGAGGAGCATGGACATAAAGGTGAGACTCATGGTAAACAGAACGAGCCAAGAGAACATCAGAAAGGGCATAAGTCGGAAGAAACTGGAGAGTATCATAAGGGTAGTGGGCAAAAAGAGTCTTATGGAGGCAATAAGCGTGGGGCTGAGCAAGAAGGTGAAGGCTACGGATACAAAAAGGGCTACCGAAACCCAAAAAGCTATGAAAACAAAGGATTTGAAGGCCGAAGAGGTCAAAAAGGAGGCTATCAGGTTGTATACGCACCGAAGAAAGAGGAAGGTGAAGCCGCTCAATAACCCTATTATTCTTTAAAATTTCAGTTTCATATCAAGAAGCGCGTGAAGTGTCCTTCTCAAAATCGTTCGATTTGATTTATAGATATATATATACATGTAACTGATGCAAGGTCTATCTCGAAAAGAACATGTTCACAACAAGTTTCAATTATGACAAAAAAGTAGTCAAAACTAAGTAGGTCGTTACGAGCCGATTCAAATTCTTGTCGGAAATGATTCCTGTAGTAATACGATGAATCGTTCTCCTAGACGATGTAGATTTAATCAGGCGCTGGGGTCTTTCGTAGGAAATGAGTTGGGAGAAAATAATTCAAAAAATATTGAGAATTAGACATTGCAAGTTCTCCTCCTTTATATAATCAGAATAAAAAATTTCAAAGGAACTAATAAATATAACTGCAAGTTCAATATGGACATATATAGACTCTCTACTGACATCAAATTCGCCAATCAACTTGGCCAAACCCTCAATATCGATGAGCGGTAGCATCCCCTTCTTCTACCCTTTGTAATTTCGCTTCCAAAAAGCATGAAGCTGCAGATTGCTCTCCAAAAGATCAACGACAGCGAATCTATTATCCCTGAAGAAAAACTCGATCAAGTGCTCTTCTGGGGCAGAATTGATGGTTCTCCTAACCCTATTTCATCCTCAGTCCTTACCATACTCCAAAACTAGGCACAAGTAAAGATTATTACATCGCTATGGGACTTCAGTTAAATGTCTACGAGTTCCCAAAGAAGAAATTCTACTGGAGGTAACTTGTTATGCGAGAGATTTCAGTCTTAATGAAAATGCAAAGTACCAACGATTTCGTATTTAAGGAACTTCCAGAAATAAACTTGGAATATAAGGACAAGGTCGACGCGTTCAGAGGACCATTCAAGGGACAACATGACGATCCTTTGATCCCACTTCCTGAAGGCGAAGGTGACGCGCCAGAAGACGTAAAACAAGACGATGACGGACAACCAAAGGAAGTCGATCCTCTTGCAAGCGACGAAGATCTCGACATCAAGAAGCCTCCAAAAGCTTTTACTGAGTTAGATAGACTGGCTTATGTCGTCAGATCTATCGACCAAGATTGCGCTTCGTTACCTGTCGGCGCACTTAAGCTTACTCCTACCCATCAACTCAGATACAATGAAACTTTCAAAGGGTTAACCTTGACTGAGGCTGTTAAATTACAAAATTATCAGCATTTTAAGCCTGCGCAAACTGAAGAAAAACTCGAATTCATCTGTAAAACGACGATTTAATGAGGCTGTTCTAACGGTTTTTTGTTTCCTAGCTCGAGGAGAGGCAGTCTTCGCTTATGATTTTCTTGACCCATTGACAACTGACCTTCCTAAGGGCGGCTGGTCTATTCATACTGATGCATCGAAAACCGAGGTAACTGATGAATACCAACCAAATTCTAAACGATTTTTCATTAGGTGACTGTTAGAAGCCTTGTCTGGCCTGGCTATCTTACCTATCACAGGGCTAACTCGAATATCTTTGGGTTTGTTTATTTCGGAGACGGAATCAAAAATGTTGACTTACCGTTCTTGCTCTAATGCGATTTTTGTTTTTGTTGTGATCATCTCTATGATGTAATGGCTAAGCTTATCATTAAATCTCATATGGGCAGTACTTAAAAAAAAAAGAAATGAATACTCAATATCACAATGCGAAAATTTCAAAGCAAGTCTCAGAATTATTAGTCCTTTGTTTGGATAATAATGAATATAATATCCGTCCTTCGATTATAATTTTGTAGATTTTTTTCAAAAAGATTCCCACCTGTAATGAAATACTTTGTTACAAATGTAGAAACCAATCAGAGAGAAATATAGACAACACCTATTAATCACAAAAATGGAACTTTTTCGCTTTCTCTAACAGCTTTTGTTCATAGTCAGAGTTAGCAGTTTTAGTCTTTCCGATTTTGACTAGTTCCTTCCAATGCTTATTATTTTCTTCAATAATTCTCAGTGTTGCGTCGAGATCTTGAGCTTTGCCGTCAAAATGGAATGTATTTTCCTTCTTACCGTCGAAGGTTTTAATCGTCCTGAACCAATTCCTTATCGAATTCAGCCTGGCTGGATAAGCGTTCTCTAAATCATCAAGGTTCTTTATCTAAATATAGTCGTAAAGAGTTCATTAAGTAAGTCTCTTGATAGCTCATAATTTTACTTTTTTTGCTTCTGCTTCTTCCAAATTGAGACAAATAACCTTCCAGTCGACCTCACCCTGATCAATCAGGCAAAGACTGCCATAAACTTTGACAGGAATAGTAGCCCCTATTGGATAAACCTTGTCACTGATTTCGATAATATCGAGAGGATCATCATCGCCCTTGAAAAATATGAGTTACCGTCTGAAAAGTCAAAGAGATTTTTACGAAAAGATTAGATATTTTTTCATCTGGTACCAGGGAATTCTCCCATGTTTGAGGCAAAAAGCCATAGTTAAACAGTCCAAATTGAGCATAATATCTGAGTTCCTTGACATTTTTATTGAATTTGTTTTTTCTCGTATCGTGGACAATAGGATGGAACTTTTCCTCTTTCAAGAGCTCCATTTTCGCGATAGTATATCTTGGAATCTCGAAAGTCACATTAAAAATGTCTGGCTGCCTTGAATTTTCATCTTTCAATGGTATGTCATTCCAGAAAGAAAGTTTCTCGCCTTTATCGTTGAGGAGAAAGGTTCGCATGTCGAAGCCTGCTCCTTGGGTCACCACCTTTGAGAAACCACGCTTCACCAAAAACGACTGCATGGAACAGGAAATTATCTACTCAGCAATTAATTTACGGATATTAAGTAAGATCTCCTTTTATTTATTTATTTTTTCCTCCTCATGAAAAAAAGGCGGGTAGGTTCTCAATCTACTGCAACTACAAGAGTATGTATGAATCATTGAGAAATGAGATCTCTATATGTTATCAGGTCCTTTAAAAAAGATCCCAGCTGATTTCATGCATCAAATGGAATCTAATGTGGGAGAAACTACGCTGGGATCACTTGATCCACCAAGGTCAACTAGCAAGAATTTCTCATTATCAATGAAGATTAAATGACCTCAATTAGAGGGCATTTTTTGTTGGATTGTAAATCATTAGATGATTGGTTGCTTCAGAATTTAGGTATTCTGATAACTAAGAGCTGAAAGTAATTTAAATAATCAAATTTGCTTTCGCTCTGCGACTAAGACACCTCATTATTGACTGCATCTAAAATGAAGCTGATAATTAAAAACATCAAAGGAGAACTCCAAGAGCTCCAGGTTGAACCTGCAGAAACGGTAAGCAGCCACCATAGAGCACTTTGATATGCGAAACTAACTTATTAATCGCGTTAGATCGGTATTGTCAAGCAAAAAATCTTTGAAACCAAGGGCCATGACGTCGCGACTCAAAAACTTGTTTTGAAAGGCAAGCAGACAACTGACGACCAGACTCTCGAGTCCCTCGGAGTTAAAGACGGTGACTTTATGGTTTTGATGATCTCGAAGCCGGTAACATAAAATTTGATTTTTTTTGAATAACTCATTTGTCGAAACCTTAGAAACCAACCACACAAGCGTAATCCAAACTAATCGAACATCTTATCTAATTTCCAATAGTCAACCAGAGTCCACCTCCACCCAAGAAACTCAAGGTAGATGATACTCTTAGATTTTCTTTGTTCTAAACTTTGAAATTTAGTGAAACCAACTGCCACCACAACTGCGACAACTACAACAACTACCACAACAGCGACGATGTCTGATGCTGGCTCAAATCTTGTCATGGGAGAAGACTTGAACAAGGTAGTCATTCCTATCATTTTTCAATCTCGAACCTCACTGGGATCTGTAGACTGTCGAAGAAATTTGCGGTATGGGATTTGAGAGAGAAAAGGTCATCGCCGCGCTTAAAGCAGCTTATAACAACCCTGAGCGCGCTGTGGAATATTTATTCTCAGTACTTTTTTAGTGCTTTATATAGTCTAACAAAAATTATAGGGAATTCCACTCGGTGGTGAAAGTGGTGCAGGTGGTGCGGGAGCAGGCACATCTCAAGGTGGCGCTGGAGGTCTCAATCTTCCTCTTTTGGGAAGCATGATCCAACAAGCACAACCAGGACAACAGCTTCAAGGTGACTTTTAGCTAATTGTTGAAAGAAAACTAATGTTCTGCAAAATAGAGAATCCTTTGGCTGCAATTGCAAATGACCCAAGCTTCCAACAGCTTCGTCTTGCAGTCCAAGAAAACCCTGCTCTCCTTCAAGGAATCCTCACGCAACTCTCACAAACTAACCCTCAGCTCTTCCAACTCATTTCCCAGAACCAAGAAGCTTTCCTTCAACTCTTGATGCAACAAGGTAATTTTCTATATTGATTTATGGCAAACTGATAAAATCAGGCGGAGATGAAGAAGGAGAAGAATTCTACGAAGAAGGTGGTGAAGGCATGGACGAAGAGCCATCAGGCGAAGGCGGCTGGGGTCAACCTGGAGTTGTTTCAGTCACTCAAGAAGAAAAGGAAGCCATTGACAGAGTAATATCTAGCACTAGCGACTCTCTTAACATATATTCTTAGCTTGTTGCTTTGGGCTTCTCCCAGCAGGCTGCGATTGAAGCATACTTAGTTTGCAATAAAAACGAAGAATTGGCTGCTAACTATCTCTTTGAATCTCAAATGGGAGGAAACAGTAAATCAGTTAGTTAGATTGTGACTTCTAACATGCTTTTTTAATTAGACAACTAAAAAAAAAATTCAATATAGCACCTGTGACTAATCATCATCATCCACTCTAAGGACTTATATGTTGCTTTCTTAACCTTATTGATTTTGTATTATTGATTGAGGTGGTTCGTGAGAAAAAATTTGAATGTTAATTGAATCAAAAATATAGTTTTTTGAAGGATCTGATCTCAGATTAAAGCTCTCATTCGGATTGATAGTCTTTCCACTGCTCTACATTGCGAATACTGAGAAGAAGCAAACTGATGATTTTAATTTTTTTGTTGTTAGAAGTATACAGAAATACCAAACGAAAAATTATATGTAGACTGATATGCCCTTCTCTAAATAAATCAGAAGGAGAAACAAAGGCAATTTGATAAATTTAATTAGTCAAGAAAAATTGGTTGTTTTTCACAAACACTTTTTATATAATATTCATTCGTATTTTAATATTTTCTTTGAGTTCTTGCTCGATGGTTTTTGCTATTAATCAAAAGTTAGGTCAGATATTTTCCCAAAGGGCCATTTACCATGGGAGTGTTTTTATATTCATCTATTGATCGATCGGAATGTTTCGGATATTCTTGGTAGGATTTGATAGAGTGTGCTGATAGAATGTTCATATCGCGGACTGTGAAGGGAGTCGTATCTTGTTCCCGCTTCTTGTCTTTCTGAAGTTCACTCTGCCCATTTTCTACGAACAGTGATTCTGGATTTGTCGATCCTGTTGTACTATATAAAAGAGTTAGTTAAACAAAAGCGATAGTTTCTTACTTCAGTAAATTAGCGTTCGAGTACTCTTTCTTCATATAAAACTCACAGATATTTTCTTTTGGATTTATTCCTGGTACCAGAGCACAATTTCGAGGCATCGCTGCAGTTCTCCTCGTATTTTCGAGGTTTGTAAGTCTTTCATTCATTTCTTGATTTGTCTAAGGAGTGAAAACATTATTTAAATCACTTTCAAAAATTTGAAAATTTACTTTCAGGAGTTCCAAGTGCTGGTTAGACAACCTTTCAATAAGTTTCATTAACAAGTTATTTTGTTCTTCCAACGACGAATTCTTCAGGAGCAAACTGTCTATTTTTCCTTCGAGATTTGCGACCTTTGTCTCAAGGGTTGCCATTGAGTCACTCTGAATCGGAGTGCCTTCTCTTTGGACTTTTGTAAATATAATTGGTGTTTTATCGTTATTATTTGGAGATGGCTTCTCAAATCCAGGAAGGCTCTTTTGAGGTTTCCTTTCTTGAGACCTAGTAGAGGAAGGAGCGATGGTAGGACCCTTGAATTGATCAGCTGTTGGGTGTTTTTTCTTCCAGAGCATGGCTAAGAAATTCTTTGCTGAGGAAGCAGAAGTTGCTTTTGGCAAATTAAAAGGGTTATTTAGCGCCTTCACAGAACCTGGTTCACTCGTTATTGCTGTTTTATTTAGCAAGCTGCTCGGTGTCTGCCCCCTACTGGAATTTTCTGGAAGAGTCCTCACACTGGTTGGAGTCACGCTTTTAGAAATAGACCTATCTCTGATATAGTTTGCTGGCTTCTTCCACGTATCAATTGGAAAAAGTATCAGTTCAGTCTTCTCGCTTGTTTGATGAGTTTGAACAAAGCTGCTACTTTTCTGAGGAACCTTCTTTTGAGAAGGACAGGGAGCTTTTAGTTGCTGTTGCTTGCTACCAGATTGCTTCTGAGGAGTGGTGTCTTTTTGCTGTAGAAGCATCTGGATATCTGCAGTAATGCAGGGAGTAGCTGCCTGACGTCGGTTGGACTGTGCTTCTTGCGTCTTGATATTCACCTCTTGTGGCGTTTCCTGCTTGTCTTTGAGGACTGCTTGTTTGGGATCTTGAAGGCTAGCAACAGCGTCTAAGGAGCTTCTCAAATCCATTACAGTGACACTGCTGCTTCTGGTATGAAGTCTCTCCTCCTTTGAGCAGCGCGATTTCCGCTCAGATTTCACCTCGAGCGTCGTATTATCACATTCGCTGCTTTCGACTGAATTTTTTCTTTCAATAATGACATTAAGCCCAATTATATCATTAAGATTGTGATAATTCATCCGTTTCTGAGTACACTCGCGGCTGCTCTGCTCATTAGTGCTACACGATAAATTCCTCCTGTGAACACAATTAATTGGATTAAGTGCTCCTTTACGATGCGGGACAATAGCTGACGAGTTTGGAATTTCGAAAATATCTTCCACAATGATTTGCTTTTCGTCCGTGTTTTGGCGAGTGGCTTCAAGCAACTTCTGAGTGTTACTTCCATCAAGTATTTGGTAATTTTCGGCGATTTGCTTAATGAGTTCGGGTTGGCTCTGGTGAGTATTTAAAACTCCACAGAGATCATATGCTGTGTTTGACTGGGTTCTGCGATGGTTCCCTCCCTTTTGTCGGATTTTATTAAAATCGATTGGCTCTAAAATGACTTGAGAATCTTCCATCTGCGTGGTCTTTGTTGCGAAAGAGCTGGAAGTTCTGAGGTGTGAAAAATTTTATTGATCTTTTTTGAATTTAATCGGTCGTTAAATAGAGGTTACAAACACTACAAATTTAACTATAATTGAGTGATCAGAGCCTATAAGTCTCTCATTCAAATCTTCTCTTTGTATGGGATTGAAACAGTTAAGATCGATTTTTTTGAAAAAAATTAACGATAAACTGTTTGGTACGCATAAACCTTTTGAGTGTTAATACTTGCTGGTCTATATGTATTACCTTGATTTCAATATAATATTGATATTGAAGAAAAAAAAAAATTAGGATTCATTAGTTTCTGACCCAAATTCCATTGCTTTAAGGCTCGAAGCCTGACGCTTTGATGCTTTTATAACCTCTAACGCTTCTCGTGGCAATTTTTGGTAAAAGCAGAGCAGAATCTTTGGTCTCGATGAGAAGTCTATGCGATTTATTATTCTGTTTTATCGTGGGGACTGGGCTTCTCGAAGATGATAAAGTTGGGAGCTTTAATATACGTTCCTCAATGCCAGACTCCCTCATTGCAGATTTTTCAGTAGTAGCATTCAGTGTCTCATTTGCTCTGCTTCTGAGGCTAGGCTTTGTACTCCGGATTTGGGAATTTCCTTGATCAGCTTGCTCGTGATTTGACGAAATACTAGTTCTTTTTGAAGAAATCGGACTAATGGGGAGCTTTTCAAAATCTTTTCGGACTGCTACATCTGAAGGAATGTTCACCTTCAAGTCAAAACGAATCTTTAAGTCTTCCCAACTCTGGCTGGCTAACACCAATTTCGTTGTTTTTATTAGTTCTTTCCTCTCCTATTGAAATTAAGTTTATGTGAGGGCTACGATATGAGTCTTACAGAAATCGCTGAAGCAAGAGAACAGCAGATTCGTTTGACATTATAGACAAAACTTTGAGATTGCAGCTCTGGTTCCATGACACCATTGGGGCAGATCTCGCACATATTTTGATACATCTTCGGCAGCAATAAAAGCTTTGATAAAATAGTAGCAATGACGTGATCATCTGCGATCCTGAATGTAAGATCCATGATTTCATAAAACGCATTGGTATAGAAATTATTCGTTCGGTATTGGAAGAACCACTGAACGAGAGCGTCCCAGCAGGTGTGAGTGATGTCTTGCATCATCTGGCTGGTTTTTCTTCTTCCGTTGCGTAATATTAGTAGCATTGTTTTAACCAACGTCGCTCTCGCTGTTCCGAATCTATTATCGACCTGTACAAGAGAATTATCACAATCTTATGATCTTCCTTTCATATGATATATACCGAGAACCCTTGGAGATATATTTTAACTTCTTTTTTCTGCACCCAGGCCGATGAACTGATAATCAATTTGCAGAGATAACTAAAATATTTCTCGGACCACTTCATAATGCTTCTTGCATACTTCTCGAGGTTTGGATCAACTCGTCTTGGTTAATTAGAAAAATAAACAACTTTGTCGCGATTGAATAATTACATCTTCTCAAGCAACAAGTTGACGATCTGACCGCAAATATACCCACTGCTTTGTTGCCTCATGTTGTGGATTTTGATCTTGAACAAGTAATTCTACGAGAGAGACAATAACAACCAATGCGGCAAAGTAAAGAAAGAATGTCTACCTTTAGTATTAACTCGAAAAATTTGCTCTCACCGCTATCTAGGACAGCGTACCAGAATCCTTCGTAATCGAACTTCTGTTGTTGTTGAAGCAATTCCCGGAATTTTCCTGACTGATTTTCTAGAACTTGGCTGATGAGGAGGTAGAGTAATTCGCTGAGTTGTATGGAGAATTCTTCATGCTGTAAGATCTTAGCTGGCGCAAATTCGGCTTTTTTTGCCTCTTTTTCTACGTCAGTTTCTACCAGGATTTTCGTTGAACTAGGATAGAATTCACTCAGATGGTGAACCAGTCCCTGGTCCATTGATTCATCAATCAAATATGGACTCGCTAACTGACTCTTACACAAATTAGGAAGTTTCCTTCGATACGGACTATAATTCTTCTTAGACAGCCCTTCCGACAGAATCGAACTCAGATCAGAGGTTTTACTGTCAGAAACGATTTTCGAGTGACCGTTGAGATCCTTTTTGCTGTCTTTACTGATGTGTATCATTTTTCTTAGTTGCACGGCTGATTTTGCTGAGTTTAATTGTCCTTTTGTTTGATGCGATCTCATAGATATCTGATTATTAGTATTATTAGTGCCACGCTCTACAATCTGGTCAGTCAGGTGTTTTGAGATCATTCCAAAATTAGAACGAGAATATGAGTCGTTCAATGAAGAGAGACTCTTATTAACGGATTCTTGGGATTTGGCATTTTCAGACTGAGGATACATTTTATCCCACCTCTCTCGTAGAGAGGGGTATTTCGCAGCTTTCTCAGGTGATAACTTGGGTTTTAAGCTCTCATCCGCAGCAGCCTTCTTGTGTGTAGGCTGTTGGAAGTGTGTATGTGTTTTGTTGAATATTCCTCTGTCCAATACTTCTTGTATTCGGTCAATATCTGGTAGTAATTCTAATTTTTCATCAAGAGTGTCAAGTTTCTGAGATTTAGGATTGCTGGTGAGAGAATCAATGCTAAACTTTGCAAGAGCGTGGAAATCTAGGTTAATTAGCTCGGAGACTTGTGGTGGCTTGTAGTTTTGATCCATTTTGCTTTCATCAAGTGATGACTCTCCACTCAGAATCGCGCTGGCCAAGTCCTTGAAGAAATCCGTAATTCGACAATATTTTGAAACTCTGCCACTGTTTTCAGCTGTCAATTGTATCTCATGATGCAGTCCAAAGACAGCAAGGAAAAAATTTGAAACATGCTGGAATTCCATTGCTTTCAAGAATCGAAAAGGGAAGTTATAGAAAAGAATGTAGTTCACGAGTAAGTCCTGATGCCTCTTAAAGCAGTGAAGGAGAATCTTGACGATGTGGTTGACATTGCAGATGAAGTGATCCTTTGCGACAGAAATCATCATCAACGTGACTACTCGTGGAGTTGTTAATTTGCAATTGAAAAAAAGAATAATTACAAAAACGCTCCATGAAATCACTGTTTTTTGAGATAATATATTCATAGTTTTTGTCATTCGTTAGAGCTTCCATGGCTTTATAGCTTCTGACTTGAAACACTAAGAAAATTATAGTCACTTTCATACTTAAAAGCTGCTTACTTGATTGGACTTCTCCATCACTGAAGGTTGATCTTTTGTTTTCAGTCGTTGTCTGAAGTTCTGCCAGAAATTTCTTTGACCACTAACGGTGAAAAGGGTTATTTCTTTTGTTACTCAAGGCACTTCTTACAATGGTGTTGAGGGGAAAGAAGTGAGGATCAAAAATAAATGTGAAAAGTATATCAAGATTCTCCGAGTCTTTAAATGTGTGAACCAGAATCTTATCATCCCCGATGACCGGAACATCTTCTAAAAGCCAGTAAGTTAGCATATCAATCATTTTTCTGTTGTACCAGCAGCTAACCAATTCTCCAGATAAGCTATTAGCGTCTTTTTTCCTTCATACTCACTCTGGCGTCTCAGCGCATCTTCGTCCTGACCGATAAACTCCCCTTTTTCGCCGTCATCACACTTCTCTTCGAGGGAGGTATTAGTCTTGATTTGATTTGTACTTAAGCGTTTAGATGCAGCAGCTAAGTTCTTCTGTAAGTCAAGGATCGTTTTTAGTCGGTGCTGCCTTTGTCGAACCGATCCGTTGTTCCTTGGCGTCCCTTTTTCTAATGAAACTTTAAGCAAATTGGACTCTGAAAGCCATACTTGGTGAAGAATCTTCTCCAGAAATAATGCTCGTTGCCTTTCTCTTCTCAATCAAGCGAGTTACTTTAATAATCACGCTTTTGGATTTAGTATGAAGCAAGAAATCAACTAGCATTTGAGAAAACTCTGCCAGATAAGGACGAGAGAGCTCTTCTTCAATTTGCTCCTTTTCGATAGCTTTAGTTCATGCGAAGCAGGAAATATGTAACCTCAATAAATTTTTGAAATTCTAAAAGGAATTCCAATACCCCCAATTTTATTTCAGGGATCATTCTGATGATTTCCTTACATAGTCCCAGCTCATCATCCAGGAAAGAATCCTCCTCTTCTTTTTCTTTTTCTACAAATTTAATCTGATATTTTTCTGACAATGCATCTCGAATTTTTTTCAAGGTTCCTTCACTAAAAGTGGTCTGCTTTTCTTCCAAATCACGTACCTTCGCAATGCTCTTCCAGTAAACCGAGAGAAATTGAGGGTTCTGTCCAAGTTTGCTCAAGAGCGTTTTGAGAATTAATTGAACCTATGAAAATTCTTGAATTGGACCGTAACAAATATTTTTTCCTACCGATGCCCTCAAAAATGGCGAAAGAAGCATGAGATGGTACACGATATCTTCATCTTCTAAGAAGATTTTGTGGTTTGTCTCTATGAGAAGCATATCTGATAGAGCTTGAACCGCGTTGCCGGCTAATTCACACCGAATCCCATTGTCTTCTTCTCTAGCCTGGTTTGTTAAAGAAAAGTATGATCGAAAAGGTACTGCTTGCTTCAGAAGAATCGTCGGGTTCTCAGTCATTCCCTGGTGTGTTCGGATTTTATTCAAAAATTATTTGGATCAATAAAAACCTTTTAGCTCAAATTCAGAACACATAAACGAGAAGTAATGCGTTGAAAAATTAGGCCATCATAAAGAGATTTTCACAATAACTTCTGAAATTGCAATTTACTCGTGCTTTAAAATGCTAGTCCTACTGCCTCTAATTCGTAGAAATGATGCTAACACTATTACATTATTGCGGGTTCGAAGCAAAAACCCTGATTTAGAAATGCTTAATGTGCGAGCAGGTAACAGTAGAATGGCAGCTCAAGTATAATGCCGTAATTTGTGGGCTTTGTTGAATATTAATATGCAATCCATAATGATTGGAGGTGAGCGTTATTAAGGTTTCCAACCATGGTAACATAGAGTTTATCATGTGCAACCGAAAATGCAATTAATTAAGCTACTATAGAAGGAATGCTGGTAGGTACAGTTGCTTACCTACCACATTTTTCACACAACCAACTGAGCCATGAGCAGCAATGCTCGTCATCTTCTGAATACCATTCACCACGGTTATATTCACCACCGCCATTATCATCACATCGTCCACAAGCCCAGCTGCAAAAATATGGTCCCACACGGATGCGCTTTGGGTAACAGAAAGAGAGTG